>ERZ1106943.77-NODE-77-length-131706-cov-9.094735_pt1 | contig 131706 bp, 118 predicted proteins | sample MGYA00403671_ERZ1106943 | MGnify/ENA primary metagenome ERZ1106943 (study PRJEB35170, sample SAMEA104062427) | human gut metagenome | biome: human gut; feature: human-associated habitat; material: faeces | place: Denmark | collected 2012-06-14 ...
TTTTCAAGCTGCCGATTCGTCTTTTTTAGGCCATTCCTTATCCCGAACTCACGTTCTTACGTTTCTCAACGTGTCGACTTTATCAAATATAAAAACGCCCTTATTGATTTTGCCGCTGAAATTGTTAAAGACGGGAAACCTCTTATTTTTATTATTGATGAATTAGACAGATGTACACCTTCTTACGCAGTAGAAGTATTGGAAAAGATTAAACATCTTTTCAATATTCCAAATATCGTTTTTTGCCTCACTATTGATAAACACCAACTTATCAAGTCTATTCAAGGATATTATGGTTCTTATAATTTCAATGGAGAGGAATATCTAAGACGTTTCTTTGATATAGAACTTGAGTTGCCTCAAGTAAAACATCAAAGTTTTGCATTTATGCTATCCGAGCACTTTGGAATTAACCAATATATTCGGAGCAATGATGATTTGTTTGAGTTTAACCGTATTTGTGCTGAAATGGCAGAAAAACAGAATTTAACTCTAAGACAACTTGAAAAATTTTATGCCCATGCTAAATTAGTGTTTTCCTATTATCGGTTAGAAAAAGCAGAATGGATAGTTGCAATTCTATTGATTGTCCATAAATTTTCTAATATCACCTTTGAAGATATTCGTAGACGGAACACCGACTTAGAACAATATGCTCGTAATTTAAAACATTTTTTTGACTTTTCTGAAAATGGTAAGGGTGCTAATAAATTGGGAGCATTCCTATATCATATAGATGTTTATTTAAATCCTGGACACCTAATTTCTCCTCCTGAAGATTTCAAGTTTACATGGAGTTATGAGTTTTCAGAAAAGCAATTAGATGCAATGTCTCGTTCTTATATAGCAGAATCGCGTGAACGATATGGAGTTCCTACTCTTGACAAGATAATGTCTAAAATATTATTTATAGAACAACATATAAGCAGACCATAATTGATTTAATGGACTTACGACACCGCTGCCTCGCTTTCGCAAATCGAGATTGCACATCCGACTGTAAGGCTTCAAATCTTAAACTTTTAACTCAAATTAAAGCAGAATGAAATACTCTACAATACTCCTTTTTCTTCTCTCTTTCGTTCTTGCCGGATGTTCTGACAATAACGATGAACCCAAGCCCGATGAAAATAAACTCATAGGCTATTGGGCCATTACTCATACCAAAATCATAGAGCATATTGGAGATGGCCATAACACCTTTGATAAAGAAGTCCCTCCACATGGTATCGACTCATATATTAGCGAAAATAATCCTCGCTGGGACGTACTAATCTTCGATGAAGATTTTGTTACTGTTAGAGGAGATATGCCTAATCGTCCTAAGGGGTCTGATTATAATTTGAACACCACCAAGGGACAGATAGAATATAATGAAGACTTAGAAAAATGGAATAATGACGTTGGCAAATATATAGATAAGAATCTGTGCCCCGTTGGCTCATATAATATCAATGGTAATAAGTTGATTATTGGCTCATTGGATATGGGTGAGATAAACTTCATATCTGACAATGAGTTTACATTAGAATACAAAAAATCATTGAATAATTCAACCGATTATAAACGGCTGATATATACATATTCTCGCATACATTCATTAAATCTTTAGGGAGTTGCGGCACCGACGCCGATCTTTCGTGAATCGAGCCTGAGGTCTCGACCCAAAGGCTTCAATCGCATAACGCATTTTTTAATTTTGCAATCATAATTTTAGCAGGTCCTCTCGGCGCGATGTCGAGGGGTCTTGCTGCATAAGGACTTTTGTTCCGGCTGCGGCAACTTGTTCACAGAGATAGGTCGTTACCGTTCTTCGTGGCCCTTTGAGGGGATTTTACCGACTGAACTCTGACCCATTCGCTCCATCGACTCGTTCCAGGGCGAGGTGCCTCATTCAATGTTACCCGTACTTATCTTTACCGAAATTTTTTTTGACGGCGACATCCCCGCTTGTAGGGGTAGAAGACTTGCTTGAACACCGCTCCGACGGCACCGATGCTTTCGATACCCTCTACATACATCGGAACGGAGAAATTTCCGTATCGAGATAACTTTAGCATCTCGACTTTGGGAATTTTGTAGCGTAAGGCTGCGACCGCGAAACAGGGCGAGGCTTGACCGAGCTAAAAACTCCCGTATCACGATTCTTTCGTCCTTTCCCTGTAGGGCGTATCGTGATGTTATTCTCCTTGAGATTCTTTCAGCCGATAATGCTCCTTAGCAACTGCAATCGCCCTTTGCAATTTCTCAGATAATAATTTTTTATCCGGCAGTTTTGTGTAGTATTGAGCCACTTTTATGGGAGAATCCTCGTCAAGCATGAGATATTCAATATGTTCAGTATTGCCTTCTGAACATAGAATAAGACCTATGGGCGATTCTTCTCCTTCCCTGCGGTCATGTCGATTCAGGTAGCGTAGATATAACAGCATCTGTCCTTCATAGGCCGGTTTGAATTTACCTAATTTGAGGTCGATTGCTACCAGCCGCTTTAACCCTCGGTGGTAAAACAGTAAGTCCAGTTTATAATCCACTTCGTCAACAGGTATCCGTTTTTGCCGGTCTACAAATGCGAAATCGGAGCCAAACTCTTTCAGGAACAACTGAATCTGATTCAGTATGGCAGTCTCCAGTTCACTCTCGCTGAAAACATCGGGCAACCCAAGCATATCAAGGAAATAACTGCTTCTGAAAACCATATCTGGCTGTATCTCGTTTTTCTCCTTGGATTTCTCCAATTCAGACTTTATCACTTCGTCAGGTTTGCGGCTTATGGCTGTGCGCTCGAATAATTGTGTGTCAATTTTATCATCAAGTGTTCGTGTTGACCAGTGTTCTATGCGGCACATTTCCATATAGAACTGACGTGCAAGAGCATTCGGCACTGCCATTAAGGATCTAATGTGCGTCCAACTTAATTGTGTACGCACTGCGTACATTATTTCGTTCTCGCTGAAAGTGTACGCGGCGCGTACACAATGTTGGAGTTTCTGATAACCCCATCCGCTTCCATATTTGGCTCTCAATCTTTGGGCTAAACGTTTAAGAACCTGTTCTCCATAATCTGCCCGCTTGTTGAGAAGTACATCTTCCTTGATTCGTTTGCCGATATTCCAGTTCATCATGGATGCCTCGGAATTTACATACACAGCGACCCGATAACGGGCTTGCTCTATAATGTTGCAGACATCATCATAGAGTTTATTTTCGAGGTTGGAGTCTATTTCTTGTGCCATCGCAATCGTTTTATCAATGCAGAATTACGAATTATTCGGGAGATATGGTGTTGCTCTCGGAAATAATAACTAACATTTGCCATTGTAGGCTAAGTGCTTGCACGACATTTTGAAAAAAATAAGAAGGTTATGCTTATCTTGAACTTGAAAACCTGACAAATTTCAAATGGTACAAGAGATGGCATAGTGATTCTCACACTCATAGCGTAGACTGCTATAGTTACATCTGCATTAATTGGTTTTCTATGACCATCTGTTTAGACGCGGCATAGTTGGCTCACGGTTTCTTTAATTGTTCTCTCCACTGAGCCTGTGGAATAATGTTTGTTGATATGAACAAATTTATCATTACAATACTGATTGGCATAGCACTATCAATGATGACTTGTAGCGATGACAACGCGGTTTCGACGACACGACGGCGGCCGTGAACGAGACCGTCGACCTGATCTCAAACCATCCCCTCATGGCCAAAGACGTGACCGTCCGCGGCTTCATCATCGACTCCGAAACCGGCAAACTGTCACCCCTCGGGAATTAACTGTTTGAAGACACCCGCATTTATCTTTACGAGAAATTTTTACGAGGCTGTGTCAAAATGAAGTGACCACAAAAAGTTAAACGGGTTATTACTATCCGATTTGAGAAAGAGTTCGGTATTGCACCGGACTCTTTTCTTTTGTATCGTTTTGTAAATGTGGATTGTATGGATTACTACGGGGCTGATTGACTTAATGTCGGGAATTTCAGTAACTTTACAGTCTGATTCAAAATTTCTCGAAATATTTTTACACTTTCAGGGTTAGGTTTCTGAGAAGTTGTGGTTTTAATAAGTGTATGACGACAAAGAGCGACATAGAACAGCTTTTCCGAAGCAACTATTCGGCCATGCTGACACTGGCGATACGCCTGTTGCATGACGAGGATACCGCGAGAGACATTGTGCACGATGTCTTCGAGTCGGTGCTGTCGGGAAACCTGTCAACCGTCACTCCGGCCTATCTGCTTACGGGTGTACGCTTTGCCTGTCTGAAGCATCTCCGCAGGCTTTCGCTACGCGAGCGGTTCAACAATCTCTACGCACTCGATCTTGACGAGATTGAGGATGACGAATGGCCTGACCCGGAGGATGTGGCGCGGTTGAACGAACTGATGGATCAATCGTTGACCATGCAGGACAGAGAGGTTGTGAGGTTGCGCTTCAACGAGCGGATGTCTTACGACGAAATCGCCGGACAATTAGGCATCAGCGAGGTGGCTGTCTATAAGCACTTGCGTCATGCAATGGATGTCTTACGTCAAAATTTCAACCGCAAATGAAAGACAATATCGACCGGCTCCTCGATGCACTGGAGCACCCCGAAAATTATAGCGATGCCGAGGTTGAGCAGTTGCTTACCAATCCTGAGGTACGCGAAGTGTATGATATGCTGCACAAAGCGGCTGATGCTTCCGCACCTGTACCTGAGATAAATCTCGATGAGGAATGGCGGCGCTTTGAAGCAAAGCAACCCAAGCGCATACCCCTTATCTTCCGTTGGCTGTCTTTTATGGCATCGCGCAACGCCGCAGCGGTTGTAACCGCACTTGTCGGCACCCTCGCCGTAGTGGCGGCCACGATCGGTGTGACTCATTATTTCAATGCCCATAAAGAAATGGCGCAGACTGAGCAAACCGAGCCTCAGAAACAGACTGTCATAGCCGACTCCAATGTTACTCCGACTGATACCATTCCGACTGAAACAACTCCGCTGCCCGAAACCATTGTATTCAAGGGAGAAAACCTTGAAAGAATCCTTGCAGACATAGCCGGATATTACGGTGCGACGATCAAGTTCAATCAAGATGCCGCCAAGTCTCTACTACTATATTTTGAGTGGGACCAGTCTCTGCCTCTCAGTGAGGTTGTAGAACAGCTAAACAACTTCGAGCAAATCAACATTACACTAACAGACAAAGTATTGACCGTAAAATGAAACGCCTTGTTATTCTCTTTGCGGCGATGCTTTGTGTCGCCACAGCCTTTGCGCAGAAGTTCAGTTACCGCTTCAATCATACGCCTCTCGCCGACGCGCTCGTGCAGATTGCCGGGCAGCATCCCGATATTCACATCAACTTCATTTACAATGAACTCGACAAATATCCGGTCACGGCAACCATACATACAAATGATGCCTACGATATGCTCAGACAGTTGATCGGACTGAATCCTGTATCAGTTATCAGTTCCGGCGGCAGGTACTATGTAGAGGCGTTGCAACACGGCAAGTTCAGCTACCGCGGCCGGGTCCTCGATGAGGAACATCAACCGGCTCCGGGAACTACAATATTGCTTCTTGCTTCCAAAGACTCAACAGTCATCACATACGGCGTGGCAGACAATGCCGGTCGCTTCACCATTCCTTGCGACAGCCGAAATGTTATCGCAAAACTAAGTTGCATAGGCTACAAGACCACCTACCGCCGTCTGACAGACTTCAACGCAGGCGATATAATCATGCCTATCAATGCTGTTTCGCTACAACAAGTCCAGGTCGAGGGGCAAATGGCCTCTGCATATACCGACCGCACTGTCTATCTGCCCTCACAGCGTCAGAAAAATGCCGCGCAAAACGCCATTGATCTTTTGCGTCTCATGGCTATTCCGCAAATTCAGATAAATCCTATTGACAATTCCGTCAAGGACAATGGAGGCGGAGAAGTATCTATTTTCTTCAACTATATGCCGGCTTCGCAAGAAGATATCGAGGGATTGCGTACTGCCGATGTCAGGCGCGTCGAGTATCTTGAGTTCCCGACCGATCCTCGTTTTCGCGGAGCGCAGCGTGTTATAAACATCATAGTTCAGGAATACACATACGGTGGTTATACCAAATTGACTACAAACGAGAACTTCCTCATAGGCTTTTCAAGCAGGAATAATATCTTTTCAAAGTTCTCTTTTAAGAAAATGACATATGACCTATATATCGGTGCGAACAACTGGGACAATCACCATATAGGCAACACTGTAAAAGGGATTTACTCTCTTAAAGATGCTAATGGCTTTGATTATAAGTTAACTCGTACAGAAAAGCATAATGGTTCGCATTACAAACAAAATGAGCATCCTGTCACTTTTCGTGCAACGTATTCTTCCGAAAAATACATATACGCAATACAATAGGCTTCAATCATTCAGGCACACCGACTTATGAACAAAGGGGCGGTCTCACATATATGCCAGGAGATGCACAAAATTACACCTTTGACAGGAGCAATCCAAATCGAAATAATTCTCTCGCTTATCAAGGCTCTTTCGTTTTTACCTTACCAAAACAATTTTCATTTGATATATCACCACGCTTCAATTACACCCATAGCAACGACAGACTTTCATACTTTACTTCTAACTCTCAGGAAATAATCCGTAATGCCCGCGAGAATGCTTATAACTATCGGGTTGACGCTTACTTAGAAAAACGCTTCGGTCAAAAGCATACTGCAATGCTTGGAGTCAACGGTGGCGATAACATCAATCGACTCCATTATTATGGAACAAACAACTATTATGACCGTTTTCATAACGCTTTTGTCGCCGGATTATTGGGTTACCAATTAGTCTTTAATAGAATTAGTTTGTATGCTGATTTTGGGGTATATTGGAGCCAAAGCGATATTAATGGTTTGGTTTACAATGATACCTATCCTTTTGTGCATGTAAATTTACGATATTCTCCGAACTCCAAAAATTCATTTTCAGCCTTTCTCCAATATGCAAACGCAACTCCAGGTATTAACCAAAAGACACCAAATATTTTACAGGATAACGACTATATGTTTGTGACGGGCAATCCTCTATTAGAGAATAGCCGAAACTTAATGTCCAAAATTGCATATACTTGTATGGCTTCTAATACTTTCGGAATAAGTGCCTTTGCTAATTTTAATGAGTTTTTCAATCATCAGATGATTATATATGAGCCGTATAATGATGGTCAGGCTCTTATCAGAAACTATTGCAATAGTGGCAATTATATCAAAGGTGAAATAGGGCTTGCTGCCAACTGGAAACTTCCTGGAGGGAAACTTCAACTATATGCAAGCCCTAAACAAACTTTCTATAACTCCACAGGCATTTACGAAAAATCCTTTAATCCCTTCTCAGTAATTGCTCAAGCTACATATTATCTAAATAGTTTTTATCTTCAGGCATATTATCAGTCGCCCAGCAAACAGATGTTTACAGCCTCTCCACAAATATATAAGGATAGAAACTTTCACAGCATTACTGCAGGGTGGGCCAATTCCGACTGGAATATCAGGATAATGGGCGCCAATTTCTTTAACAAAGGTTGGAACTGTGCCGATATAATAACTGAATCACCTTTATATACCGAATATAGAGAAAATATCGGTACGACCTCGCATCCACGAATCAATGTAACTGTCACCTATTCATTCGGATATGGCAAGAAAGTACAACGCGGCAATGAAGTAGGCGAACAATACGGAGCAAGTTCCGCAATCATGAAGTAAGGTAATTTCCAATTGGATGAAGAACCGGTTTATGCTTTACGAGAAATTTTTACGAGGCTGTGTCAAAATGAAGTGACCACAAAAAGTTAAACGGGTTATTACTATCCGATTTGAGAAAGAGTTCGGTATTGCACCGGACTCTTTTCTTTTGTATCGTTTTGTAAATGTGGATTGTATGGATTACTACGGGGCTGATTGACTTAATGTCGGGAATTTCAGTAACTTTACAGTCTGATTCAAAATTTCTCGAAATATTTTTACACTTTCAGGGTTAGGTTTCTGAGAAGTTGTGGTTTTAATAAGTGTATGACGACAAAGAGCGACATAGAACAGCTTTTCCGAAGCAACTATTCGGCCATGCTGACACTGGCGATACGCCTGTTGCATGACGAGGATACCGCGAGAGACATTGTGCACGATGTCTTCGAGTCGGTGCTGTCGGGAAACCTGTCAACCGTCACTCCGGCCTATCTGCTTACGGGTGTACGCTTTGCCTGTCTGAAGCATCTCCGCAGGCTTTCGCTACGCGAGCGGTTCAACAATCTCTACGCACTCGATCTTGACGAGATTGAGGATGACGAATGGCCTGACCCGGAGGATGTGGCGCGGTTGAACGAACTGATGGATCAATCGTTGACCATGCAGGACAGAGAGGTTGTGAGGTTGCGCTTCAACGAGCGGATGTCTTACGACGAAATCGCCGGACAATTAGGCATCAGCGAGGTGGCTGTCTATAAGCACTTGCGTCATGCAATGGATGTCTTACGTCAAAATTTCAACCGCAAATGAAAGACAATATCGACCGGCTCCTCGATGCACTGGAGCACCCCGAAAATTATAGCGATGCCGAGGTTGAGCAGTTGCTTACCAATCCTGAGGTACGCGAAGTGTATGATATGCTGCACAAAGCGGCTGATGCTTCCGCACCTGTACCTGAGATAAATCTCGATGAGGAATGGCGGCGCTTTGAAGCAAAGCAACCCAAGCGCATACCCCTTATCTTCCGTTGGCTGTCTTTTATGGCATCGCGCAACGCCGCAGCGGTTGTAACCGCACTTGTCGGCACCCTCGCCGTAGTGGCGGCCACGATCGGTGTGACTCATTATTTCAATGCCCATAAAGAAATGGCGCAGACTGAGCAAACCGAGCCTCAGAAACAGACTGTCATAGCCGACTCCAATGTTACTCCGACTGATACCATTCCGACTGAAACAACTCCGCTGCCCGAAACCATTGTATTCAAGGGAGAAAACCTTGAAAGAATCCTTGCAGACATAGCCGGATATTACGGTGCGACGATCAAGTTCAATCAAGATGCCGCCAAGTCTCTACTACTATATTTTGAGTGGGACCAGTCTCTGCCTCTCAGTGAGGTTGTAGAACAGCTAAACAACTTCGAGCAAATCAACATTACACTAACAGACAAAGTATTGACCGTAAAATGAAACGCCTTGTTATTCTCTTTGCGGCGATGCTTTGTGTCGCCACAGCCTTTGCGCAGAAGTTCAGTTACCGCTTCAATCATACGCCTCTCGCCGACGCGCTCGTGCAGATTGCCGGGCAGCATCCCGATATTCACATCAACTTCATTTACAATGAACTCGACAAATATCCGGTCACGGCAACCATACATACAAATGATGCCTACGATATGCTCAGACAGTTGATCGGACTGAATCCTGTATCAGTTATCAGTTCCGGCGGCAGGTACTATGTAGAGGCGTTGCAACACGGCAAGTTCAGCTACCGCGGCCGGGTCCTCGATGAGGAACATCAACCGGCTCCGGGAACTACAATATTGCTTCTTGCTTCCAAAGACTCAACAGTCATCACATACGGCGTGGCAGACAATGCCGGTCGCTTCACCATTCCTTGCGACAGCCGAAATGTTATCGCAAAATTAAGCTGCGTAGGCTACAAGACCACTTACCGTCATCTGACAGACTTCAACGTAGGAGACATAATCCTTCCTATTGATGCCGTGGCCTTGCAGCAGGTCAAGGTTGAAGGACAGTTAGCCTCCGCATATTCCGACCGCACTGTCTATCTGCCCTCCCAGCGTCAGAAAAATGCTGCGCAAAACGCCATTGATCTTCTTCGCCATATGGCTATTCCGCAAATTAATATCAATCTTATAGACAATGCTGTCACTACCCTGAGCGGACAGAATGTAGCGGTCTATATCAACTATATCCCTGCATCGGCGGAAGAAATCGAGGGCATTTTGACATCTGATGTGCGGCGTGTCGAATATCTCGATTTTCCTACCGACCCTCGTTTTCAGGGTAACGAGCAAGTAATCAATTTCATCATGCAGAAGTACGAATACGGCGGTTACACCAAAGCGACGGTAAATGAAAATTTCCTTGTGGGAAAACTGTCAAGCCGTGCTTCGATATATTCAAAGTTCGCATATAAGCGCATGACCTACGATTTATATGCCGGTGCATCGAACCATGACATCAAACATTCAGGTACGTCAACCATTGGGAACTATACTCTTGAAAACGCCGACGGCGAACCTTACTTTATTACGCGAAACGAAATATTCGACAATTCTCATTTCAAGTATAACCAGTATCCCGTAACGTTCAGAGCCATTTACGATTCCGACAAAGTGCAGATTGCAAACACTGTCGGCTTTAACTTCGATCAGTCGCCGACGGCTGAAACATCCGGCACGCTGTCGTTTGTACCCCGACAGGCAGAAGACTACGTATATAGCAGATATGAGTCTTACACCAGCCGTTATATTATATGGTCTGGCAATTACTATTTCATTCTGCCCCGAAATTTCCATCTTAGCGTTTCGCCCGGCATAAATTACGGACACACCAACAACAATTACCGCTATCAGACTTCAGCCACCGATGCCATAGTAAACGACTCAAGAGAAAATGTATGGCAGTTCAGGGGAAGCGCCACTCTTTACAAGATATTCACAGACAGACAAAACGGCTTCTTCCGCGCTTATTACGGTTCCACATCCAATGATGTGAGCTATTTAGGCACATCTCCTTACGACAATGATTTCCTCGACACCTATGCCGGAGCCGCACTCGGTTACAGCTTCTCCAACAACCAATGGAATATAAGTGCTGATGTGGCTCTGCAATGGGAGAAGAACAAAATCAACGACCAGTCCGTTTCAGAAGTCTATCCTCTCGCGAATGTATCAGCCGGATTCTCTCCTTCACAGAGACATTCTTTCCGCGCATACTTACATTTCGGCGCGAACTATCCCGGTGCAAGCGAGAAAACGCCGAATATACTGCAACAGAACGAACTGATGTACTATACTGGAAACCCCGAAATCGGACTTTCCCGACAGGTTACATTCAACCTGTCTTACAACTGGATGCCGTCTAACAAATTCTCGGCTTCGGCTTTTGCCCAATACTTCGGAGAATATAACCTGTATGTGCCTGTTTACGAGCCATACGACGGTGGGACTGCTTTGCTTCGCACTTTTGAAACTGACGGCGACTATAACCGTACTCAAATCGGAATGTCGTTTAATTACAAACTGTTAAATGGCAATCTTCAATTTGCAGCATCGCCCTCAATTTCAATCTATCGTATGACCGGATTATTTGACATTAAACGGAGTCCGTTCACTTGCAACGCGTCGGTTACTTATTATCTCGGTAATTTCTACTTTCAGGCATCGTATCAGACAAGAAACCTGACAGTGCAGGGCAATCGTGGAGTAATATATAAAGACCGTGATTTCTACCAGATACTCGCAGGATGGAGCCGAGCAAACTGGAATATCAGGGTAAGCGCGATGAATCTATTTCGCAACGACTGGCTCTGTGCTACTAATATGTTGTCAACACCTTTATATTCAGAAACGCGATTCGTTGACGGAAACAACTTTCATCGCCGTTTGAACCTTTCGATGACATACACTTTCGGATACGGAAAGAAAGTTCAGCGAGGAAACGAAGTCGGAGAACAATCCGGTGCAAGTTCAGCAATTATGAAATAAAATATCTCTAAAACATGAAACCCACCAAATTATTAGGAATCCTGATGGCGTTCCTCTGCTCAATCGCCATTGTCGGCTGCGACGATGACGAAAACCAGGGCAGGAAAATAACTGATTACAAAGAGTACACACTGACCATAGCATCAAAGATGCTTCCGGGAGTCGTTACATCGTGCGGCAACAGCACTCTTACCGATGTATATGCCGTTAAGTCGGAATCATCAACGGAATGGGAGCCGCTTGGTGCCATAGCAGAATTCGAATACGAGCCGGGGTATGAATACCAAATTCGCATCAGTAAAACGAGCTATCTGGATTATAGGATGGGCGAACCGGCGTGGACTGAATACGAGTTGTTGGAGGTATTATCAAAGGAGAGTAAGGAGTCAGAAGACCTACCCGAAGATTTTATCCCGGACTGGTTTGAGAATGATTAAAATCTTATCGAATCTCTCTTATGAACAGCCGTATCATTAATCAGAGCCAGAATCAGCCGGGTCTGCAATCATGAAATAATCTAAAACACATTATATGAACAAACTGTTACTGTTTTTACTTACTCTCCTTGCAATTACGTTCAGTGCTTGCGATGATGATACTTCTGACTATCCAGATACAGCGACAGCGGCGTTCCGGACGGGCGGGACGTCGCTGCTGTTGTGTGACATCGGATAATGTTCCTTCGAATTGGCCTGAAATGTTATGTAGAAGGACCGGAGTGGTTATGTGGAAGGCGCGGAGTGGTTATGTGGAAGGCGCGGAGTGGTTATGTGGGAGGGGCGGAGAGGTTAGGCGTAAACTGCGGCGTGGACTGTGGGGGTGACGGTCTGCTCGCAGACGAATTTGCCGTAGTCGCCTTCGGTGGAGATGAATACCCAGTCGAAGTTATCGCGGCGGCGAAGGTCGAGGGTGTAGAATTCTTTGGAGAACTTGCCGCCAACGACAACGAAACGCTTGACGTTTGCCTCGATTGCCATGTTGATGATCTCGTTATAATACTGAAGGACAAGACTGTTGACTTCGTCGTTCATGTAGTCGGTCTCGAGGGCCAGGATTACATCGTCATAGCCCTGAAGTTGCTGAAGCAGGTCGAGTTTGTCGGCCTTTGGCCGGTGCGCGTTAGCAAAGCAAGATGCGCCGCAAAAATTCCCGTCCCACAATACCTTCGCCACAAACATCGGCGGTGTGCATTAATTCGGCCTTGAATTACATGACCATTACATGAACTCGTCAGAAGTAAAATACTAAATATCAAGTACATTACATCAAAGCCAAATTCGGTTCACTACGAATTTAGCCGATTCAATTACATGAAATTACATGAAATTAGTCTATCCCCATGAGGGAATGTAAGCGACATCGCGGCGGTTTGTTCCTTCAGGCGTGCCAACTTTTATAAGTCCTCTCTTTACCGCTTCTCTTATTACGATAGAAACCATCGGGTAGTTCTTTTCCTCGACACCCATGCGCTCGCGGAACGACTTGTTGGTCATCATCTCGTTCGACATATATTTGAGGCAAGCATGTTGGTAACAGGCCTGTATGCGTTCCTCTCTGGTCGTTTCTGCCCAACCTTTATATTCCGAAAGGATTACGGTGGTACGGATATCCGAAACACGATATTTAATTGGGGGCAACTGATATTCTTCAACACCCGCCAAGGCTTTATCCATGCCACTTCCTTTCTCCTCGCAAAATCCCATTCGTCGCATAATGTCAGCCAACTCATCATTGCGCGATTGATATTCATCAATAAAGCGGTCAGTGCTGATGAGCGGTTGACCGGGCGATGAAATTTCCACTCTGTCGGAGTAAATCTCTACCATAGGGAATCCTTGCACTGCGAAATTTTGATGAATAATCATATTTGCGACTATTTCTCGGATGGCTTTTTCGGGATACATCCTCACATCCTTGCGCAGTGCGCGTCCAATTTCTTCGTTTGCCGGTAATTGTCCGTTAATCCAATCAAGCATCTGCACAAACTGAACGGCATAACCCTGCTCAAATGATTGCTCCCTGACGGTGTCAATCTTATTCTTTCCTCGATAAACTATGACGCGAACCGCCTTGCGATAGAGATTGCCAAAGTCTCGAAGGTTCTTTGCGAGCAAAATCGCGCCAAGTTGAGTTACGCCGTACCCCTGTTCGGAAGGTATTACAAATTTCTCCGAGACAAATTTGTCAACTATGCCGTTTACAGTACTAGGCATGGGAATGTTCAGCCGATCGAAATAGGTTTCAGCACTCAACAAGTTTACTACTTCATTAGCCGACTTGCATTCGCGCACCACAATAGTATTCAGCGGTAGATTATTGTTGCGCTTCCAAAGTTTGACTTCTTTTTCAGGATAGCCAATAAGTTTCTTTGTAAGAGATCCTATACGGATATAAGCCGTATTGAGGAATGAAACCGGCCTGTCCGCAGCCGCCGGAATCCGATACATCGAGATATGCTGTTTTGGATTTCCATTGTAATCGAACTCGATACATTCCAGGTCCAATCTCGGATTAAGACGATTGACAAGCCATAGTTCAAGCTCCTCGTTCCCGACCTTATGGCTGCGGCACTTGAAACTTGTCCCCACAATATTATGGTTGCCGTCTTCAACTCCGAACACGAGGTAGCCGTATGGCAGATTAAGCAGAGCCGCACTATTAGATAACGCGGAGATACGTTCTCCGATTTCTTCGTTCGAGTGAAAATTATGTTTGAACTCAAGCCATTCAGATTCTGTTGGCAATGCCACCAGACGATTGAGTAGTATTTCTAATTCGGCATGTTCCATAACGCAAATTTACGAATTATTCGGGAGATATGGTGCTTCGCTCGAAAATAATAGCCAACTTTGCCATTGTAGGCTAAATGATTGCACAACATTTTGAAAATAAAAAGCGTTATGCTTATCCTGTGATTTTGAGAACGTAAGGAATTCGACAAATAAGCACAAGGATTAGAATAGTGGTTCTCACGCTTATAGTCCTATAGCGTGGACTGCTATTATTACATCTGCTCAATTAGTTGCCTACGACCCTCAAGGTGAGACAGCAGCAGCGGCGTTCCGGCCGGGCGGGACGTCGCTGCTGTTGTGTGACATCGGATAATGTTCCTTCGAATTGGCCTGAAATGTTATGTAGAAGGACCGGAGTGGTTATGTGGAAGGCGCGGAGTGGTTATGTGGAAGGGGCGGAGAGGTTATGCGTAAACTGCGGCGTGGACTGTGGGGCTGACGGTCTGCTCGCAGACGAATTTGCTGTAGTCGCCTTCGGTCGAGATGAATACCCAGTCGAATCCATCGCGGCGACGGAGATCGAGGGTATAGAATTCTTTGGAGAATTTGCCGCCAACAACAACGAAACGCCTGACGTTTGCCTCGATCGCCGTATTGATGATTTCGTTATAGTATTTGAGGACAAGTGTATTGACCTCATCGTTCATGTAATCAGTCTCAAGGGCCAGGATTACCTCGTCATAGCCCTGAAGTTGCTGAAGCAGGTCGAGTTTGTCGGCGAGGTCGACATGCTGTACCGTGACGCGTGTGTCATCAAGCATGACGTGCTCGGGACTTGTAGTAATCAATACCCTGACTGTCAGACCCTGCTCGAGTAAACCTGTGAGTGTCGTGGCGAAAACCGGGCCGCCAAAACCTATTAGTGCTACTTCTTTCATAATGTATCTTTAGGTGTGTGTTTATGTTTGTTTACATATATAAACATTTGTCACGCGGGAAAGTTGGCAGGCAATGTCGCTAAAAATTCGTACCTTTGCGGAAGAATAAACGCCCGAGTGCCTGACATGTCATGTACATCGAAACGTAATCACCTGACAATATGAAGATTCTTATCACCGGAGCCAAAGGCCAACTGGGCCATGAACTGGCTGAAATACTGCCCGAGCGACTTCCTCAGGCAGAACTCGTATTCACTGATGCCGATACGCTTGACATAACTGACTCCAACGCAGTGTCCGCTTTCATCTGTGACGGCGATTACACCCACGTAATCAATTGTGCGGCATATACCGCCGTTGATCGGGCCGAAGAGGAGAAAAGCCGGTGTACGAGCGTAAATACAGATGCCGTGAGCAATCTTGCCAAGGCGACTTCCGAAACGAGCGCCCGTCTCCTGCACATATCCACCGACTATGTGTTCGACGGCAACGCCTGCGTGCCCTATCGCGAGAGCGACCAGCCGTCGCCCCGCTCGCATTACGGCGTTACGAAACGCAAGAGCGAGACCGCGCTCATGGGTCTGGCACCGGACTCGATAATAATACGCACCGGCTGGCTGTATTCCTCATACGGCAAGAACTTCGTCAAGACCATGCTTCGCCTCGCCCGCGACAAGGAGCGCGTGAATGTAGTCAGCGACCAGATCGGTACCCCGACCTATGCTCACGATCTCGCGGACGCCATAGCGAAGATACTCGCCGCTCCACAATGGCTGCCGGGCATATATAATTTCTCGAACGAGGGTGTGGCCTCATGGTACGACTTCGCCCAGGCTGTTTTCGATATAACGGGCTCGAAATGTGTCGCCACGCCAATTTCAACCGACCAGTATCCCACTACCGCCGAAAGGCCCCATTACTCCGTCCTTGACAAAAGCAAGATCAAGGCGACATACGGAATCGAGATCCGTCACTGGCGCCATGCGCTGTCATCATGCCTCAAGCGGCTGGACGACTGGGATGACAACGAATGACAACATAGTTCATAATAATAATTCCAACATTTAACCCCAAGCACATTTCACCCTCAGGAGAGGGCAAAACTTATATATGTCACAACTCACAGACGAAATAAAAAGGCGCCGTACTTTCGCCATCATCTCCCACCCTGACGCGGGCAAAACCACACTGACCGAGAAACTCCTTCTGTTCGGCGGTGCGATTCACGTGGCCGGCGCCGTGAAATCCAACAAAATAAAGAAGACTGCCACATCCGACTGGATGGAGATCGAGAAGCAGCGCGGCATCTCCGTCGCCACCTCGGTCATGGGCTTCGAATACGACGGCTATAAAATCAACATCCTCGACACTCCGGGTCACCAGGACTTCGCCGAGGACACATTCCGCACCCTTACGGCAGTCGACTCGGTTATCATCGTCGTCGACGTCGCCAAGGGTGTCGAGCAGCAGACAAGACGACTGATGGAGGTATGCCGAATGCGCGACACCCCTGTCATCATATTTGTGAACAAACTCGACCGCGAGGGACGCGACCCGTTCGACATCCTTGACGAACTCGAGCAGGAACTGAAAATCAATGTCCGTCCGCTTTCGTGGCCCATCAACATCGGTGCCAAGTTCAAGGGCGTCTACAACATCTACGAGCACTCGCTCGACCTATTCACTCCTGACAAGCAGAAGGTCTCGGAACGTGTCGAGATCGATGACGTCAACGACCCGCGTATCGACGAGGCCGTAGGCGAGACCGACGCCGCGAAACTCCGCGAGGACCTCGAACTCATCGAGGGCGTCTATCCGGAATTCGACCGCGAGAAGTATCTTGCCGGCAAACTTGCTCCCGTGTTCTTCGGCTCGGCATTGAATACCTTCGGCGTGAAGGAACTGCTCGACTGCTTTGTCGAGATAGCCCCTTCGCCTCGCCCTGTCGAGACTCCCGAACGGACCGTCCACCCCGAGGACGAGGACTTCTCAGGCTTCGTCTTCAAGATTCACGCCAACATGGATCCCAACCACCGCTCGTGCATCGCCTTCGTGAAGATCTGCTCCGGCAAATTCGAGCGCAACGCCGTCTACCAGCACATGCGTACCGGAAAGGCCCTGAAGTTCTCTTCGCCCACCGCCTTCATGGCCCAGAAGAAGAACATCGTAGATGAGGCATTCCCCGGCGACATCGTTGGCATTCCCGACACGGGCAACTTCAAGATCGGCGACACCATAACATCTGGTCCCATCATCCACTTCAAGGGCCTACCGAGTTTTTCGCCCGAGATGTTCAAGTACATCGAGAATACCGATCCCATGAAGTCGAAGCAACTCGAGAAAGGCATTCAGCAACTGATGGACGAGGGTGTCGCCCAACTTTTCGTCAACCAGTTCAACGGACGCAAGATTATCGGAACAGTAGGCCAACTTCAGTTCGAGGTCATACAGTACCGACTGCTTCACGAATACGGCGCTCAATGCCGCTGGGAGCCGCTGTCACTCTATAAGGCATGCTGGATAGAGAGCGATGACGCCGAGGCGCTCGAGGCCTTCAAGCGCCGCAAGCACCAGTACATGGCCCTCGACCGCGAAGGACGCGATGTTTTCCTCGCCGACTCCAACTACGTCCTTCAGATGGCCCAGAGCGACTTCCCCAAACTCAAATTCCACTTTTCGAGCGAATTCTGATCCCATTCCAACGCATATTCCACAAAAGCAGGACGGCACCACCCCGCCCTGCTTTTGTCTTTATCAGATACCTGAGTATCACACAACAATGTAACGTTATCTTAATCGGGTTATCGGGACCAGGAGATGGCTATCACAATTTGCCATAGTTCGCTGAAATACAGATACCTGGATATAAAGCGCGAATACAGAAGAAAATATTAAAGTTAAAAAACAGCAAAATCTCAAGCATAATGGATAACTTTGCGGCGAAAAATAGGTTTCCACATTATGATAAAACAATTCGGCATTTTGCTTGCATTTCTTGCAGCCGGCGAACTAATGGTACGATTCACCGGCATCCCTGTCCCTTCAAGCATTATCGGTATGGTGCTGTTGTGCGCCTCGCTCAAACTGGGTATTGTGAAACTAAAATGGGTAGAAAAACTGTCAAGTTTCCTTGTGCATAATCTCGGCTTCTTTTTTGTACCTGCCGGTATCGGTCTCATGAACTGTCTCGGACTTGTTGCCGACCAGTTGGTTCCCATTGTCTGCGCATCTGTAATAAGCACAATAATAATCATTGCAGTCACAGGGTGGGTTCATCAGTTCACACGCTCTGCATCTGCCAAGGTGGCTCATAAAATCGCGAAGGAGGCTGAATAATGGATTTCTTACAGAATAAATTTTTTCTCTTAGCCCTCACTTTCGGCTTCTATCTATTGGCACAGTCCCTTCAGCGGCGCACCGGCATCAAGTTGTTCAATCCTATTCTGATTGCCATTGCCGGAATGATTTCTTTTCTAATGCTATGCGATATTGACTATGACACCTACAAGCAAGGGGGCGATTACATTGACTTCTGGCTCAAGCCAGCAGTTGTGGCCCTGGGTGTTCCTCTCTACAAGCAACTCTCGGCAATAAAACGGCAGATTCTTCCGCTTCTACTGTCCGAACTTGCCGGCTGTGTGGCAGGAGTGGTGAGCGTGGTGCTTCTTGCCGAGATGTTCGGCGCCTCACGCCAGATAGTGATATCTCTTGCTCCCAAGGCTGTCACGACGCCTATAGCGATGGAAATATCAAGTGCCATGGGAGGAATTGCACCCCTGACAGCGGCTGTGGTCGTAGCCACCGGTATTTTTGGCGGCATGGCAGGGTTCAGAATCGTAAAGATGAGCCATATTCATTCGCCTATTGCGGAAGGATTATCAATCGGAACGGCTGCTCATGCTGTCGGCACTTCCGCCGCCATGGAACGCAGCGAGCGCTATGGAGCATTCTCATCCATCGGCCTGACGCTCAACGGTCTCTTCACGGCTCTTCTGGCTCCTATGATTTTGGAACTTCTCGGATATTCAGTGTAGAAGGCTGCCAAGATAACCACATATGAAATAACTAAATAACTAAATATGAAAGTAGGAGACGACGAAAAACGTTTAAAGTTTGGACTTGTAGGAAATATATACTAAATTTGCTACAAATTTAACATTTGCATGAAGGAAAAAGAGATGCGGGAATGTTTCGGCGAATCAGGGTTGCAGCAGGAGGATTTAGAGGACTTTATAGTGAATCCCGGGGCCCATGCCGATGCTGACGCCGAGCAAGAAATAGTGACAACGGTTGAACGTCAAGGTTACAATCCGGAGTTGTCGCGCGATGCCCTCTTCAGAAAATATTATCTTATGGTGTCCGAAGGGCCTGGCAAGGACTGGAGTCCCTCGCGGCGCACGGCGTTCGCCTTGCAGACAATGAACCGCGTGGGCGTAATCGATTGGCCGAGCAAAATATCGTCGGCCAGCAGTTCCGAGATATCTAAGCGTCCTGAAGACTCCGAGAGTCTTGAAAGCGTTGCCTACGATGCTCCCCTCAGAGTGGAGGCACCTGCGGAGCAGGATTATACCAAAGAACTTTTCGGCTATAGGCGCCTCAGCCGTGATGAAATCAAGGACAACCTGATTGTTGTCGCCGGCGTAGCCGGATTGGTACTTATAGCAGCAGCCGGTGTCGGCGTGGGGGTGGCGACGGGTAGCCCCGCTGTTGGTGCGGGTATAGGCGCGACATCAGTTGCCGCCTTCTGCGCTGTGGCTTCGCGTCTGGCCTCACGGTGGCACACACGTTTTACCCGCAAGTATCTGCTTGTGCGGCTTCTGGTGTGCCTGACGCAACTTTTCAGCGGCACTGCCTGGTTGTCGGCAAAGGAAACATGGAAGGCCATATGCTCGATGACAGGTGAGGTGATTCCGGCCGCTCCGTTCGGTCTTTGTCTTTTCGGCCTCATGACGTTTACTGCTCTGGCTTCGCACATCAAACTCTGTCGCACTGACAATCCCCGCACCGCAAAATCGCTCGGATGGCTCGAGGCTCAGGCAACTGTCTTCGCCTTGGGCGCTTTGCTATTCATTGCCGTAAACAAACCCTAACATGTGGTGGATTCTTACTATATTAATAAGTTTCACAGGAATATTTTTCCTTAAAAATGGCAGCGCCGACAGCGAAAAGGCCCGCAAAGCCATAAGTCAATCAGTGCAGTGCTGTCCGAGAACTGCTTTTTCTGTAGAAAAATTCCGCGACACTGTGGTTCGAAAAGGTTTGCTTATGGGTCTATTTATGATAGTGACACCACGCAAAAGGAAGGAACGTCCTCTGCCCGCTCCAGAAACTCCGGAGTATATTGCCCAGGATGAAATTCTTTATCTGCTTGAAGAGGCAAAGTCAAATCGGGAGTCCCCGCTACACTGGCCCATGATTTACGCCGACGCCTATCGAAATGCGAGCCATACGGTTTCGGAGGTATGGGAGGAATTTTTGCAAGGTGTCTTCATATACGCCCACCGCCACAATCCGGCGCAGGCATTGGCACCTCTTCAAAAAGCGGTAGATTGTGGTTTTTTCCCGGCTTACGCCATATTGGGAGACCTTTATGCCGAATACGGCGACACTAAGCGAGCCATAGCCATCGTGCGTCCGGCATCGGAGGCGAATTATGCCCCCGCTGTACACCAGCACGCCTACTACATATATCTTGAAAGCCTCGGCAAAATGTTTCAGCACCGGCGTGTGGGTGCCTATCGCTCGCTCTTTTGTCAAAGTGCCCGGATGGGCTACCAACCGTCGCGTTTCGTTGCAGAGGCCAATGGCTGGCTATCAACTTCTTCTTGCTGAGGAGCATGGAGAAAAAATATACAATTATAGCATCCATATAAATATTAGAGTAACTTTTACATAAAGTATCATAAAGACTTGTAACAACATACGAAAAACACGGTGAACAGACTTTCGCCGAATAAATGTCCTGATATGATAAGGAATTTGATATTTGATTTTGGCAAGGTACTTGTCGATTATGATTATTTTGTCATTCTTGACAGGATATTTGCCACGCACAAGCAGGCGGATGATTTCCTTCACCGTTTTTTGGCGGAAAAGTGGAACGAACGTCTCGATTGTGAAGAAAGTCCTTTCGAGGAGATAATCCACAATATGCAACAGGCAATGCCGCAATACTCTGAAGAGATACAGCAGTTCGGCGAAAGATATACCGAATTTGTACTTGGCGAGGTAAAAGGCATGCGGTCGTTGCTTGTCAGACTAAAATCGGAAGGATACAAACTATACGGTCTCACCAACTGGTGCAGTCGGGTACATGTCACGATGAAGCAGTATCCTATATTCCAGTTACTTGACGGAAGAATAATATCATCGGAAGAGCATGTCATTAAACCATCAAGGGCCATTTACGACCTTCTTTGCCGTAAATTCGGCCTAAAGGCGGATGAATGTGTATTTACTGATGACACTCTTGTGAATGTCGAGAGCGCCCGTGATTTTGGCATGCACGCCATCCACTTTGAGAATGCGCAGCAATATGAGACGGAACTGGAGAAGATTATTTCAACTGTGGGAGGATGCCGTGACGAGGGATACATAATGAACGAACAGGACAAATGCATGGCCGGTGAGATTTACGACTGTCACAGTCCCGTGTTCCTCGAAAGAAAGACCCGTGCCACAGACTGGATGCAACGCTACAACTCGATTCCCTATGCCGAACGTTCAAAGCGGTATGACATGATACGCGAATTGTTCGGGAGCGTAGGCACGAATGTGTCCGTGGGTGACGGCACTATAATCGGTTTCGGCGACAACATTCATGTCGGCAATAATGTCAGCATCAACTATCGCTGCATACTGAACGACTGCAACTCAATAGTAATCGGCAATGATGTGCTTATCGCTCCGGGAGTGCAGATGAACACGGCCTCCCACCCGACGCGGCTCTCCGAACGCCTGACACCAGACTGGAATCAGGTTTCGGGCGAATACCGCTGGCGCACTTTCGCAAAACCTATTATTGTCGGTGACGGCTGCTGGATCGGAGCCAACGCCACTATTATCGGCGGCGTAACGATCGGCGACGGGGCTGTCGTTGCGGCCGGAGCCGTAGTAACTAAAGATGTAGAACCGAATACAATGGTTGGAGGAGTCCCTGCGAGAAAAATTAAGAATTTATGATCGCATTGCGATTGTTAAAGCACAGGATTGCAGAAATCAATTAACGTTCCAAAGGTTCAGTCGGACCAGGAGGTGGTTTCGGGGGCGATGGAGGGGATGGTGGAGGAGTGGTAGACGGGGTTGCGGCCGAGGCGGCGCTGGGACGTGTAGTCCTGCAGGCAGATGACGGCGTATTTGCCCAGTGGGACCAAGGCGGCTAGGTTGCAGATGGTCATAAGCGACATGGTTATGTCCGCGAAGCCCCAGACAAGGTCGAGGGGCATGACGGCGCCGACGTAGACTATCGCGACAACCATGAGTTTGTAGATGTTGATGATCGACTCGTTGTTACGGATGAAGCGGATGTTGGCCTCGCCGTAATAGTAGTTGGCTATTACACTGGTGAAGGTGAAGAAGAAGAGCGCTACAGTCACGAATATCGAGCCGAAGTGGTGCGTGTTTCCGAGAGTGGCGTCTATGGCGTTTTGAGTCAGTATGATTCCGTCACCGCCGCCGGTATATATTCCGGAACACAGGATGATGAATGCCGTGGCGGAGCAGACCAGTAGCGTATCAGTATAAACACCAAGAGCCTGGACAAGACCCTGCTTGACAGGATGAGTAACCGATGCCGTGGCCGCGGCATTGGGAGTTGAACCCTCGCCGGCCTCATTGCTGAAGAGACCGCGCTTGACGCCCATGATTATCGCCGTGCCAAGGGTTCCTCCGAGAACCTGATTGAAGCCGAAGGCGTTCTCAAAAATCAGTGCCATTACATCGACGAAGCGATGCAAGTTCATACATATTATTATAAGTGCGAGAAGAATGTATCCTACTGCCATGAACGGAACGACCCACTGAGAGAAACGGGATATGCTCTGCACGCCGCCCCAGATGATTACGAGTGTCAGCAGCGCAAGGAAAGCGGCTGTCGCATGACGCGGAATGTCGAATGAGTTGGAGAAAGCGTCAGCCATAGTGTTGGCCTGAACCGTGCAGAATGCAAATCCGAAAGTCAGGGTAATGAGTATGGCGAAAGTCACCGCCCACCAATACTTATGCAGACCTTTCTGAATATAGTATGCCGGGCCTCCGATGAACGAGTCCTTGCCCTTGATCTTGAACAACTGGGCAAGAGTCGATTCCACAAAGGCTGTTGCGGCGCCCAGAAGTGAAATCATCCACATCCAGAAAACCGCACCGGGACCACCAGCAGAAATGGCTATTGCCACACCTGCAAGATTACCCGTGCCCACGCGGCTGGCAATGGACAAGGCAAACGCCTGGAAAGAACTTATCGAACCGTGTGCCGGCTCGTCGTTCTTGCGCGTGTCGTTGCTCTTTTTGCCCGAGGTCGCCAGCAGGCGGCACATCTCGCCAAAGAGACGGAACTGCACACCTCTGGTGCGGAATGTAAACCACAAGGCGGCAATCAGGAGAAGCGTGACCAGGACATAATCCGAAAGCACGCCGCTGACCGAGGCAACTATATTCTCGAGAGTCTCCATCACATCTTATCAAATAACGCACGCGTCGCATCCATAGGTGCGCCAAATGAAGTCTGGTCAGGAGTCACAGGCACAATCGATATATACCCACGGTTAAGATAATATTCATCGGTGTCCTTAGCCTCAGGCTCCTCATTGACGAATCGTCCGGTAAGCCAATAGAACGGATTGCCCGAAGGGTCGAGATAGCGCTCATATTCCTCCGACCAGTGACCGTGGGCGGCACGACAGACAACCGCACCCTTGGGTACTATTTTAGCAGGGATATTAACGTTCAGACCGGTGAAATCAGGGAAGGCCGAACGATTCTCAATAACGGTTCTGGCAATCTCACGCACGAGCGGTGCCGACAATGCGAAATCGGCCTTGATAGAATGATGAAGAAGGGAGAAACCGACCGAAGGAATACCGACAGTGACGCCCTCGATAACAGCGCCCATCGTTCCGGAATAGGTAATGGCATTGCCGGAGTTCGAGCCATGATTCGTGCCGGAGAACAGAAAATCAGGCTTGCGGGTAACAATGGCGTGAAGACCAAGTTTCACACAATCGACAGGAGTACCGCTGACCGAGAACATCCGGCATCCGTCATATCCCGAATGCTCCTTTATACGCAAAGGCTTGTTTACGGACAAGGCGGAAGACTGACCGGACTGGGCCGAAACCGGAGCGACACAGATGACATCGCCGAACTCGGTGAGGATACGGACAAGGGAATGGATTCCCGGAGCATCGATGCCGTCATCGTTTGTCACCATTATAAGAGGACGTATTTTAGATTCCATAAGATTCATTGTTAAAAAGTATTACAAAAAAGTTGGCGGCACTTGCACCGCCGAAAAAGCATATCCGGATTGATAACAAAATTCAGACATTAATCCGCAATGCAAATTTAAGCATTTTTCTTAATAAAAGTAAAAAAGGAGGCAGGTTATCTACATCTGACAGAGAGTTTTCTACATTGTGGAACATTTGTGGAACATTTTTTTGATTGTTTGCGCCATTTTTGTTTCCTTTGCATTACCAAATACGTTCAAGCGCATCCTTCGCTCCGAAAAGGCGACAGATGCAAATGTCAACTGACGTAATAATCAATTTATCTCTCCCTGCCTAAGAACTCAATTATTTTTTCTATGGGTAAAATCATAGCGATAGCAAACCAGAAAGGCGGTGTCGGCAAGACCACGACCACAATCAACCTTGCCGCCTCACTAGCCGCCGAAGGCAAACATGTACTCATCATTGACGCAGACCCTCAGGCCAACGCGACGTCGGGTTACGGCATTGACCCTGCCTCGATGGACTCCTCAATCTACGAGTGTCTCGTAGACGGCTATCCACTAGACGGCTCTCAGGTCGCGACATGCGTCGAAGGGCTCGACCTTGTCGGCTCGCGCATAGATCTGGCCGGAGCCGAACTCGAGTTGATAAACAAGCCCGACCGTGAACGCGTGATGGCCACTCTCCTTGCTCCTGTAAAAAACAAATACGACTACATACTCATTGACTGCTCGCCGTCGCTCGGCCTAATCACCGTCAATGCCCTGACTGCAGCCGACTCGGTAATAATTCCCGTCCAGGCGGAGTATTTCGCTCTGGAAGGCATCACCAAACTACTGAATACGATACGCATCATCAAGTCGCGCCTGAATCCTTCACTCGAAATCGAAGGGTTCCTTCTCACGATGTATGACTCGCGTCTCCGTCTTGCCAACCAGATTTACGACGAACTCAAGAACCACTTCTCAGATATGATTTTCGACACAGTGATTCCCCGCAACATAAAACTCTCCGAGGCTCCAAGCCACGGATTGCCGGCACTGCTATACGATGCAGAGAGCCGTGGTGCCACATCACATATCTCGCTCGCCAAGGAAATCATTCACAAGCACGCCAGTCAGGCAAAATAGCCGCCAGTCATCTGACTAACGATGAAATCCACCTCACGGTCAATATCCGAACAATCACCCAACCGCCAATCATGTCAATAAAACGCAATGCACTGGGGCGCGGACTCGACTCGCTGATATCAATGGACGATGTTCCCGCCCGCGGCTCCTCGGCCATCAACGATGTCCTGCTCTCACAGATAACCCCCAATCCCGACCAGCCACGAAACTTTTTCGACGAAGAGGCCCTAGACGAACTTGCCGCGTCCATACGCGAACTTGGCATAATCCAGCCTCTCTCGCTGCGAAAGACCGGTCCAGACTCATACCAGATCATAGCGGGCGAACGCCGTTTCCGCGCCGCGCAACGTGCCGGACTCACACGTGTTCCAGCGTACATCCGCACCGCCAACGAGGCCGAACTCACCGAGATGGCCCTGATCGAGAACATTCAGCGCGAAGACCTCAACGCCATCGAGATCGCCCTTACCTTCAAAAAACTCATCGACCAGTATCAACTCACCCAGGAACGCCTGTCCGAACGCATCGGCAAGAAGCGCGCGACAATCGCCAACTTCCTGCGTCTGCTGAAACTGCCCGCGGAAGTGCAACTGGGCCTACGCGACAAACGCGTAGACATGGGACACGCACGTGCCCTCCTGACCATAGACAAGCCGTCGCTGCAACTGAAACTTTACAACGAGATTCTGAAAAACGACCTTTCGGTACGCCGAGTCGAGGAACTTGCCCGCCAGTATCAGGAGAATTCGCTGGGCAAGTCCAACACAGAGACCACAAGCAAATCCCGATACACGTCCAACGACTTCGACATTCTGAAACAACACCTAAGCCAGACATTCGGATCGCCTGTCAAGTTCGCCATCAACGCTTCGGGCAAAGGCCAGATTACGTTTCCTTTCAAGAACGATGACGAACTTGAGAAACTGCTCGCCATATTTGACTCAATCAAAAAAAACGAAGCGTGACATTACAAGACGTTACATATTCGTCAAAACGCCGCGTGATTGCCATGATACTCATGACAGTCATAACATCCTTCTGCACCATACGCGCCGCAGAGCCTGACTCCGCATACATCGACATTCCGTCCGACGAGAAAGTCATAGAGGAACCGTTCATAACGCCCAACGACTCCACTTTCAGCGTGCTCGGCACAGACACACTGGCCGTAGCCGGAATCGAGGCGCCATTCTCCCGCTTCAATGACTGGGAACTAAGCGACAAGGCCTTCAATCCGTCACCCAACCGTGCGGTATGGCTTTCGGCTCTTTTCCCCGGACTGGGCCAGATATACAACCGACGCTACTGGAAACTCCCCATTGTGGTGGGCGCATACATGGGCCTCGGTTATGCCACCTCGTGGAACAACAAGATGCTGCGCGACTACCAGCGAGCCTATCTTGACATAATGGACTCGGACCCGACCACCAACTCGTATATGAACTTCTTTCCGCCCACGACCCAGGAATCATCGCTGGACAAGCAATGGCTCCAGAACATCCTGCGGCAGAAAAAGGATTTCTACCGCCGAAACCGTGACCTGTGCATAATAGGTATGGTTGGCGTGTATCTTGTCGCGATGGTAGACGCATATGTCGATGCATCGCTGAGTCATTTTGACATATCTCCCGACCTGTCGATGGACGTCGCCCCGGCCCTGATGCAGGACGGGCGGGGTCCGTTGCCGAGCATAGGTCTATGCTGGGCCCTGAATTTCTGAACATCCCGGATGTAATAATAATGAAACAACAACTACAAATCACATTCTCCTCATAAAAATAATCACTCCTCACAGTCTACGCCAATGAACCACATCAAGACCCTCATTATCACAGCGGCATTTGTTGCGGCCTCACCGATAGCCAGAAGTGCCAAGGCTCCGGCAAATGTCTTCGCAATTGCCGCAGACACACTGCCAGCATCTGCGATAACCTATCCTGAAAGTTTCGAGACCGACACACACAAATTGTTGCAGAACTGGTATCTGCAAAATTACATAAAACTAGACAAAGACGCCGACAGCCGTCCAGGCAAGACATACACCGAGCAGGACTACATCGACCGCCTTCAGTCGCTTCCCACGACTATCGAGATGCCGTACAACAAAATAGTACGCGCATACATAGACATGTATGTAGAGCGCAAGAAGTCGCTGGTAGAGACCATGCTCGGAATGAGCCTGTACTACATGCCCATCTTCGAGCAGGCGCTGGATAAGTACGGATTGCCTATGGAACTCAAATACCTGCCGGTAATAGAGTCAGCCCTGAATCCCAACGCCGTGTCACGCGCCGGCGCCACCGGCCTGTGGCAATTCATGATACCGACAGCCAAGGGCGAGGGACTCGAAGTGAACTCGCTCATTGACGAACGGCGCGACCCATATACATCGTCGGATGCCGCAGCTCGCTATCTGAAGAAACTGTACACCTCATACGGCGACTGGTCGCTGGCCATCGCGGCTTACAACTGTGGTCCCGGCAATGTCAACAAGGCCATGAGACGCGCCGGAGGAGGCAAGAAAGATTTCTGGGAGATCTATCCTTTCCTTCCCGCCGAGACCCGTTCGTATGTGCCCGCTTTCATCGCCGCAAACTACGCGATGAACTACTATAACTGCCACAACATATCACCGGCTCTCGCCGCCCGTCCCATTGTCACCGACTCGGTTCACGTGTCCCGTCGTGTTCATTTTGAACAGATAGCCGAAGTCATGGGGATACCCATAGACGAACTTCGCGTCCTCAATCCCCAATATCGCCAGGATGTCATTCCAGGCGACATCAAGCCCTACCCTCTGGTACTTCCCAACATCCAGGCCTACTGTTATATCGCTAACGAAGACACCATTGTCAACCACAAGGCCGAACTCTACGCCCGCCGATCGGTAGTTGAGCCGTCGACAGGCCAGACCCTCAGCGAGCCCCAGGGTCCCGGCGAATACATTACCGAGACCGTAACCAAATATCACAAAGTGCGCCGTGGCGAGAACCTAAGTTCCATCGCGCGCCGATACGGTGTGTCAACCGCCTCGATCAAACGCACGAACAACCTTAAACGCAACAGGGTCAAGCGTGGCCAGACACTGCGCATCAACACCACTGAACGGCGATGGGTTCCTGCAAAAGCCGAAGAACAACAGGTAGCAGCCAATGAGAATCAGGAATCCAACAGCGCATCCGCCGTAGCCGACAACAACCAGCAGCAGAACGCCGACAACACAAAACCACTATCTGATAATCATGAAGTTGCGAAGCAAGATACAACAGCCGACCAACACACAGGCGCGAAGGCACCAGCGAAACCCCGGAAAGAGACAAGCGCGAGAACTACATCGCATAAGGTTGCAAAGGGCGAAAGCCTGTATAAAATTGCCCAGAAACACGGCGTCACTGTTGATGAAATAAAAAATGCCAACAATCTCAAGTCCGACAACATACGCGAAGGACAGTCACTAAAGATTCCATCGAAATCCTCGGGCAAGAAATCCTCGGGCAAGTCCACTAAGAAAAAGTCGCGCCGTCGCCGCCGCTAAGATAAACCCGGAGCATTCTGACTGCTCACGTAAAGCCATCACTTTCTAAATAAATCAAACAGACAATGAAAAAGCAAATGCCCGACCCAGACCGCACCGGCATGCCTGACAACATGCCACCGGCCGAAGTCGATCCCATCGACCTTCCCGAAAACGCGTTCCGCGAACTCGGCGCCGACGAGGAGTACCGTCCGCTCATGCACCCGGCCCGCGATTATGCCGAGGTAACCCCCTACTCTGTGTCCATGGGCCTAATCCTTGCCGTTGTATTCTCGGCCGCCGCCGCCTACCTGGGACTGAAGGTCGGTCAGGTTTTCGAGGCCGCCATTCCCATCGCCATCATAGCAGTCGGACTCAGCGGTGCCCTGAAAAAGAAAAATTCCTTAGGCCAGAATGTCATCATCCAGTCGATCGGCGCATGTTCAGGCGTCATCGTGGCTGGCGCGATATTCACGCTTCCGGCCCTCTACATCCTCCAGTCCAAGCATGCCGACATAACCATCGACTTCTTCGAGATTTTTCTCAGTTCTCTTTTCGGCGGTGTACTAGGCATCCTGTTCTTCATCCCCTTCCGCAAGTATTTCGTGAAGGACATGCACGGCAAATATCCTTTCCCCGAGGCCACGGCTACCACACAGGTGCTTGTCTCCGGCAACTCCACCAAATCGGGAGGCCAGGCCAAACTCCTGATGGTCGCCGCTCTCGTCGGCGGCATCTATGACTACATTGTCGCGACATTCTCGCTATGGTCAGAGACTGTCACAACCACAGCCTACACCTGGGGGCAGACTCTCGCCGACAAATTCAAGTTCGCTTTCTCGTGCAACACAGGTGCGGCCGTACTGGGTCTAGGCTATATAGTAGGATTGAAATACGCATTCGTCATCTTCGCCGGATCTATCTTCGTCTGGTGGGTTGTAATGCCTGTTGTCGGTACATACGGCTCGGCAGAACTCGTGCAGATGGGTACGGACGAACTTTTCAAGAATTTCGCACGATACATAGGTATCGGCGGCATCGCCATGGCCGGCATCATCGGCATCATCAAGTCGTGGCCCATCATCTGCCAGGCTGTAGGTCTCGCAGGAAAGGAATTCAAAGGCAAAGCCGCCCAGGCCAAACCCATCCGCTGGCAGGCAGACATTTCGATGAAGCACATCACATACTTCATCGCCCTCGCACTTATCGCAGTATTCCTCTTCTTCTGGATCGGCATCATCCACACCCTATGGCAGGCCGCCATAGCATGGGTTGTCGTAACCGTGATCGCATTCCTCTTCACAACCGTGGCCGCAAACGCCATAGCAATCGTAGGCTCCAACCCAGTGAGCGGCATGACCATGATGACACTGATAATCGCATCATCCATTTTTGTAGCCATCGGCCTTAACGGTACGTCAGGCATGGTTGCCGCAATGGTCATCGGCGGCGTAGTCTGCACGGCCCTGTCAATGGCCGGAGGATTCGTGACCGACCTCAAGATAGGATACTGGCTCGGCTCGACTCCACGCAAGCAGGAGACATGGAAATTCCTCGGCACACTGGTGTCGGCCGCGACAGTCGGCGGAGTCATCCTGATGCTGAACAAAGTCTACGGTTTTGACGGTCCCAACGCACTCCAGGCACCCCAGGCCAACGCCATGGCCGGCGTAATCGAACCGATGATGACCGGTCAGCCCGCTCCTTGGGTTCTATACATAGTCGGCGCTATCCTAGCCGTGATTCTCAACTGGCTTGGCGTTCCGGCGCTTGCCTTCTGTCTCGGCATGTTCCTGCCGCTATCACTGAATACCCCGATGCTCGTAGGCGGCCTCGTGTCATGGTTCGTGGCCCATTCGACCAAGGACAAGGAACTCGCACGCGCCCGCTCGGACCGCGGCACACTGATAGCCTCCGGTCTCATAGCCGGAGGCGCACTCTTCGGCGTATTTGCCGCAATAACCATCATGTGCGGCTTCGAGAAACCCGACAACGGCATGGAATTCATGCCCCAGATTCTTGGTCTTGTCGCATACGCATGTATCATCGCATATATGTACATTTCGTCAACCCGCGTCAAGAAAGCCTGATAATATGTCATCATCCATCCCCTTCCGTATTCCGGAAGGGGATGTTTTATATTCAGCCACATATACCAAATGAAACAGCGAGCGCCTAGAAACCGCACCCTGTCCGTCAGTCCTGAAGAATATTCCGTATTGAAGAAGCGTCTGGTCAGACATATTGACTCCGCGACAGATCTTCGAGACAAGACTGTATGCGCCAACCTCATGGACATTATCGATGACCTGCCTGAAGGTATCGCCGACCTGATGATAATAGACCCGCCATACAATCTGTCAAAGGATTTCGGTACGATTAAGTTCAAGGCAATGAGCACATCGGACTATCTCGTGTACCTGCGCTCATGGCTTCCGAAACTGCTTCGCTCGCTGAAGCCTGACGGCTCTTTATACATTTGCGGTGACTGGCGGTCGACAGCCGCCCTCCAGCAAGTGCTTGACGAAAACATGCATGTCATGAACCGAATAACATGGCAACGTGAAAAGGGGCGTGGATCATCGCGGAACTGGAAAAACTCGATGGAAGACATATGGTTTGCAGTCAAGGACAAACGGCACTATTACTTTGACGCCGAAGCGGTCAAGGTACGCAGGCATGTTCTTGCCCCCTACCGTCAGGACGGCATCCCCAAAGACTGGGAGGAGACAGCCGACGGCAATTTCAGGATGACATACTCATCGAACTTCATGGATGACATATCCGTACCTTTCTGGTCAATGCCGGAAAACACGGATCATCCCACACAGAAGCCAGAGAAACTAATAGCGAAACTGATTCTTGCATCATGTCCCGAAGGCGGTCTGGTGCTTGACCCCTTCCTCGGGTCGGGCACAACTTCGGTGGTCGCCTGCAAACTGAACCGCCGTTTCCTCGGGATCGAAATCAACGAAGAATACTGTGCATGGGCTGAAAAACGTCTTGCCATGGCCATGGAAGACAATTCCATACAGGGCTATTCCAACGGCATATTCCACTCCCGCAATACACCAATGAAGAAATGTAAAAAGCATGATACGATGATTTGACCAAGTTTCAGGCAAATCGGAAAGAGTGCATTACGCAGTTTTTGCGTATCTTTGCAGTCCACAAATATATTCTTTCCTTCCAACATGTATTCTTCTTACGAAGTTACCATTTAAGATTATGAAAAAGTTATACGCAGCAGCCCTTTTTATCATTTTGAGTGCCGTAACCATGCTTTCCGCGCCTTATGCCCTGAACATAAAGGATTTCACCTCCCTGAAAGTCAATGACGGCATAAATGTCGTTTATAAAAGTGTTCCCGACTCTGCAGGATGGATTGTCTTTGACACAGAAGAGACAATGGCGCCTAAGATTCTTTTCTCAAACGACAAGAACACACTGAAAATAGAACTGGCGACCGACGGTCAGCCTATTTCCAATCTGCCCACAATCCATGTATACTCGTCAGTTCTCACCAAAGCCGAGAACTCAAAGGACTCGACTCTGACTGTTATATCGCCAACGCCTGCGGCATCGATTGAACTGCGCATCATAGGCAATGGCACTATCATCGCTAAAAACATTCATGCCACCCAGGTCAAAGGCCGCATCGACACCGGCTCCGGACATCTGGTCATAAACGGCAAAGCAAAGAAAGCTGAATTCTATAACACCGGCACCGGCCGCATAGAAGGCTCGGGACTCAAGGCCGAAGTGGGCAGATGCCAACTTCTGGGCACGGGGTCGATTGACTGTGCGATTTCCGAGGAACTCACGGTCATCGGCGCAGGAAGCGGTACAATCTACCTCGAAGGCAAACCGAAGATAAAGAAACGCGCCCTCGGGGTAAAAATAGTTCAGACTGAAGAATAACCCTAAAGGAACACCCGCCCATGCCTGCGCAAGACCCGGCACAAGACCCGGCAATCAAACTGAAGACAGCCCGCTCGCTCAAGTGGAATGTTTTCGACCGTATGGCCTCGCAGGTACTCTATGCGGTCACTGGCATTGTCCTCGCCAGGATGCTTTCGCAGGAGGAATTCGGCCTTGTCGGCGCGGTCCTTGTATTTCAGGCTTTTGCGTCCCTGCTTGTCGACAGCGGGTTTTCCTCGGCTCTGATCCAGCGCAAGCACCCCACAAGACTCGACTATTCCACTGTCCTATGGTTCAATCTGTTCATGTCTGCCGGGCTGTATGTAATCCTCTGGTTCGCCGCACCATGGATTGCTGAACTTTTCGGTTCTGACGAACGACTGGTCGAACTATCCAGAGTGATGTTCCTGTCCCTGATTGTCAACGGATTGTCGATAGTCCAGACAAACCGCTTCATGAAGCAGATGAACGTCCGTCCCATAGCCGTCGCCAATTCCATCGGACTTGTGGCCGGAGGCGTAACGGGAATATGGATGGCTGTCGAAGGCTTCGGCGCCTGGGCTATTGTCTGGCAGACGCTTGTCCTTGCCTTTGTCAAGACCGCCCTGCTGTGGGGCATGAGCCGCTGGCTTCCATTGCTAAGTTTCTCCTGGATGGCCCTTAAGTCCTTCCTGTCAGTCGGTTCAGGTATGATGCTGACATCTTTCCTCAATACGCTGTTCCTCAACATCTACGCGTTCTTCATCGGCAACCGTGTAGGCCTCGTCTCGCTCGGCTACTATTCTCAGAGCGACAAGTGGAGCAAGATGTTCACATCCTCCCTGTCACAGGTGCTGACATCGTCCTTCCTTCCGGTACTTTCTTCCGTACAGGATGACGCGCCACGTTTCGCGAACATGGCGTCGAAGATGAACCGCATGACATCATATCTCACCCTACCCGCAATGATAGGGCTGATGATTATGGCCACTCCAATCTTCCATCTGCTTTTCGGCACGAAATGGGATCCATCGATAATACTCTTCCAACTGCTACTGTTTCGCGGAATATTCACTGTCCTAACAGGCCTATACACGAACTATCTCCTCGCACTTGGCCGTGCGAAAATTATTGTCTGGATAGAGGTGATTCGTGATTCGGTTGCGCTGACAGCACTTGCGGCGACCTTCCCTACCCTTGCGCTAAGCACTCCGGAGAATCCGGTTCTCGGAGTCGAGATAATGCTATGGGGACAAGTGGCTGCTGCCATCATAGCCTGGGCCGCAACGCTATGGGCCATCCAGAAATACGCTGGCGTAAAATCATGGATGATTATTTCAGGAGTACTGCCATATCTGGGCGAATGTATTGTCATTGGCGCCATCATGTGGTCCGCAAGCCTAGTCATATCCACGCCATGGATACTTCTCACCATCCAGTGTATGCTGGGAGGGGGGCTCTATCTTGCAGTGAATGCCGTGCTTCACTCACGTATCCAGTCGGATGCAATAGCATACTTCAGAGGACGACTGTAAAGACCAGCGCGTATGCAGACGATTAACCGACAGATAATCAGACTTGCATGGCCGGCTATCATCACCAACATCACGGCCCCGCTCATGGCTCTGGTGGATACGGCAGTTGTCGGACACCTGGGCGACAGCGCCTACATCGCCGGCACAGCCCTGGGAGGTGCGGTCTTTAACCTTGTCTACTGGCTGCTTGGGTTTCTGCGCACAGGCACATCAGGTCTTGTGGGGCAGGCAGTGGGTAAAGGAGAGCAGACCCAGGCTATCTCACTGCTTCGCCGCATGGGGCTTATTGCCCTGATAGCGGGAATGGCCATCATTATTCTCTCCGGAACACTGTTCGATGGCGTAATGCGATTCATGGACGCCGATGATTCGGCACAGGCACCAGGCCGCATCTACTTTTTCGCCGCCGTATGGGGCGCCCCGGCCTATCTCATGACATCGGTACTCTCCGGATGGTTCGTCGGTGAACAGGATACACGACCTATCCTTATAATGGCTCTGGTCAGCAACATATTAAATGCCATACTCAGTCCCCTACTGGCATTCGTCGCCGGCCTTGCAGTACAAGGCATCGCCATCGCTACTGCGATAGCCCAATGGGTGGGTGTTGCCACCGGACTCATAATGCTACTGAATGTCGCGCGACAAAAGAAGATATCTCTTACAGAACCGGCCGATGCCCGAATTCCATGGATAAGGCTACTGCACATCAATACTGATATTTTTCTGCGTACACTTTGCCTTGTGGCGGTGACTCTGTGGTTCACACGTGCCGGTGCCCGTATATCTACGGAAGTCCTTGCCGCCAATGCAGTGCTTATGCAGTTGTTCATGCTTTTCTCATTCTTCACGGATGGTTTCGCCTTCGCGGGGGAGGCCCTCGCGGCCAAAAGTTTCGGAGCAGGCGATTATCGAGTCCTGAGAGCGACTGTACGTTCACTCATGCATTTCGGCATGATTCTCGCAGTGGTCTTCACCGTCATTTATTTCCTCTGCGGAGAAGGCTTAGTAAGTCTTCTTACAGACAATCTGATCGTAAGAGAGAATGCCTCGGAAACAATACTCTGGGTAGTGGCAATTCCGCTTTGCGGTTTCATGGCCTTCACATGGGACGGCATCTTCATAGGAATGACCCTTACAGGACGGATGCTGATTTCCATGATTATTGCAATGGCGGTTTTCTTCGGTTCATATTTCAGGCTTACTCCTGATCTCGGCGTACATGGACTCTGGCTTGCCTTCATACTTTACCTGAGTACGAGAGGGATTGCCCAATACCTGCTGTTCAGAACCTACATGCGGAACCTGGCTGAAGTTTCCAAATAATTTGTGTATCTTTGCACTATAAAATAAGAATCGAATCATGGATCAGGAAAAGAAACTCCAACTTGAGGAAAAAGTCGTGGATATGCTACGTACGGTTTTCGATCCCGAAGTTCCGGTAGACATATACTCACTCGGTCTCGTATATAAAATCGACATCAAGGACAACGGAGACCTTGACATAGACATGACACTTACCGCCCCGAACTGTCCTGCCGCCGATTTCATAGTCGAGGACGCCCGGCTGAAACTGGAGTCCATAGACGGCATAGGCAAGGTCACCATCAACATTGTCTTTGAACCCGAATGGGACAAAGACATGATGTCAGAAGAAGCCAAACTCGAACTGGGATTCCTTTAAACCAATTCACGCCCAAACCTTGCGTACCAAAACCTACTTCCTAAGCGACCTGCACCTCGGCGCCACATACATGCCCGACGAGCGCGAGCACGAGGCCCGCGTCATTGCCATGCTTCGCTCGTTCGAGAAGGACGCACGAACAATATATCTTCTCGGAGATGTACTTGACTACTGGTACGAGTACAAGACCGTAGTACCTCGCGGCCATGTCCGCTTTTTCGGAGAACTCGCCCGACTCGCCGACTCGGGAATAAAAATATACTGGTTCATAGGGAACCATGATATATGGCTCTTCGATTACCTCAAGAATGAACTCGGAATCGAGATCATAGACGGATGTGCCATCCATGAGATTGACGGCAAACACTTTTTCATGTGTCACGGAGACGGGCTGGGAGATCCGTCCCGTGCATACGGACTTATGCGCCGAATTTTCCGCAACCGTTTCGCACAATGGCTTTTCGCCGGAATACATCCCCGGTGGACTATTCCGTTCGCATATCGCTGGAGCAATCATTCACGCATGGCCCGTGGCGAAGGGATAGCGCAGTATAAGGGCGATGAGCAGGAACTGCCCATGATTTATGCCCGTAAATACGTAAGCGAGCATCCAGACATAGACTATTTCATATCAGGTCACCGTCATGTAGCTGTCACGCGTCCACTACCCAATGGAGGCACGTTCGCCATACTTGGCGATTGCTTCCGTCAGTTTACATACGGTGTTTTTGACGGATCGGTGTTTACACTTTGTCATTTCAATGAAATATCCTAATCCTCACGATAGGGCTCCCGAAAAATAGTATTTTTGTAACTGCAAAATACAAAAAGACAGGACCAATATAGAACTTTACATTTTTTAACCTTTACAATACACGCATACAACATCCCGAAGCAGAATGTTCAATTTATTAATTCTCAGATTATTGAATAGGGAATCCCAGAAAAAAACAGAGAATGCGCTTTAAAAGTATGCTTAATAACATATAAAATAATTTTGCAGAATGTTACTTAGTGCCTACTTTTGTACCGCAACCTAAAACAATCTTTTTTACCTTAGAAATTGTACCTAGTGGAAACCTATAGGACGGAACTCTGTGACAGAGTCCCGTCTTATATTTTTCAACCCATCTACAAACGAAACCTAATTGCACTCTCACGGTATCAAATTCAACATAAAACGTGTCTAAACAATAGTAGTCAGACAAAAAAGAGAGGGCGCCTTCACAGGTGCCCTCTCGCAGCGATTGATCGCCGGAGGGGTAAATAGCGACCAATCTGTGGCGTCCACTATTTCATATGGGCAAATGGACTCCACATCGGGGCGTTGCATAGATGGGTGGGATGAGCAACGCCCCAGGGGTTGGGGATGATGTATATCTTACTTCTTGAAGAAGCGGTTGTAGAGACCTTCAAAGCCCTTACCATGACGGGCCTCGTCTTTAGCCATCTCGTGAACTGTATCGTGAATTGCGTCAAGATTCAGTTCTTTGGCGCGGCGGGCAATACGCATTTTGTCTTCGTTAGCGCCTGCTTCAGCGGCCATACGCTTCTCCAGGTTGGTCTTAGTATCCCATACCACTTCGCCGAGGAGTTCGGCAAATTTAGCAGCATGCTCAGCCTCTTCATGAGCGTAACGGCGGAAAGCCTCAGCAATTTCGGGATAGCCTTCGCGATCAGCCTGACGTGACATAGCGAGATACATGCCAACCTCGGTGCACTCACCGTTGAAGTGATTGGTCAGGTCTGCTATCATTTCGTCATCACAGCCCTTGGCTACGCCGATTTCATGTTCGGTAACGAATTTCAGGCCAGCTTCGCCGTCAGGAACTTCCTTGAACTTGGATGCAGGGGCGCCACAGAGAGGGCACTTCTCGGGAGCATGTTCGCCTTCGTAGATATATCCGCAGACTGTACAAATAAATTTCTTTTTCATTGTTTCAATAGTTATTAGTTAGTTATTTTCCAAACAGACTATTGTATAGTCCTTTGCTATAATTGCGTCAACATTCACCGGCAACTCTTTGCCTCAAGTATAGCAATGCCGACCGACTGTATTAACAAGAGACGACACAACGTTGTTCTACGTTGCAAATTTAATAAATCCTAAGAATATCACAAAGTTCTGAACAAAAATTTTACATATTTATTTTTCGATTTACATGCAGCCAACAACAAGACTCGTGTCAAGACTTTAAGCACAAAAGATAACTCAAACCGCCGCACCGAAAAAGTTGGTTAAAAATAGGCAACGGAACATACCGCGGTTTTTACATTTTTTTATTACCTTTGTATCATACAATATACTGCAATCTGAATTTATCACGAACCAACCTCAAATCATATACTTTACGTGTACCGAATAGTTTCTAAAGAAATGTTCAGCGAGCGTGTCGCAAAACTCGTAGTCGAGGCTCCGCTTATCGCTCGCTCACGTCGTCCGGGGCATTTCGTAATCGTACGCCTTGGCGAAAAAGGAGAGCGCATACCTCTGACCATAGCGGATGCCGATGTCGCAAACGGCACAATAACCCTTGTAGTACAGGCAGTCGGAGATTCCACGGCTCATTTCATCGCTCTTGAGCCTGGTGACGAGTTCACTGACGTCGTTGGGCCTCTGGGACACGCGACCGATATAGGACATTTCGGAACCGTTGTATGTTCTGGTGGAGGTGTCGGCGTTGCTCCGCTCCTACCCATAATCAAGGCAATGAAGGAGGCAGGCAACCGTATCATATCAGTGCTTGCCGCACGCAACAAAGACCTGATTATTCTCGAGGACGAGGTCCGCAAGTATTCCGATGAGGTAATCATCATGACCGATGATGGCTCTTCCGGCCGCAAGGGGCTTGTCACCAACGGCATAGAGGAGGTCATTCAGCGTGAGCACGTTGACCGGGTTGTCACAATCGGCCCCGCTGTCATGATGAAGTTTGTCGCACTTCTTACGAAGAAGTACGAAATACCGACAATCTGCTCTTTAAACACAATTATGGTTGACGGCACAGGCATGTGCGGAGCATGCCGTGTCAGCATCGGAGGCAAGACCCGATTCGTATGCGTTGACGGTCCTGAATTCGATGCGCATCAGGTAGATTTCGACCAGATGCTGACACGCCTGCGGGCATACGATGCTCCGCGCAACTGATTGTACCACCCATCACCGTATCCCAAAATGTCCAAGCAATCTTTCGAAGAAATATCGTCACGTGACAGCCAATGGCGCAAAGAACTGCGTGACGCCCTCAAGGCACCCGAGCGGACGGCCATCCCACGTGCAAGAATGAATGAACTTGACCCGGCCTTCCGTATAACATGCAACGAAGAGGTCAACCAAGGACTCGAACACAATCAGGCAGTCCGCGAAGCCACCCGCTGTCTCGACTGTCCTAACCCGGGTTGTGTAACAGGCTGTCCCGTCAACATAAATATTCCGGCGTTCGTAAAGAATATCCAGCGTGGCGACACCGATTCAGCCGGCCGTATCCTCAGGGCCACTAGCGCATTGCCTTCGGTATGCGGACGCGTGTGTCCACAGGAACGTCAGTGCGAAAGCAAGTGCATATACCTGAAAATGGGCAAACAGCCCGTAGCCATAGGCTGGCTGGAGCGTTTTGCCGCAGACAATTCGCAAGTTGAGACTAATAGCCAACCGGAACCCAACGGAAAAAAAGTCTGCGTGGTGGGATCCGGTCCCGCTTCCCTTTCCTTTGCCGGGTCGATGTCAGCACTAGGCTATAAGGTCGTGGTTTACGAAGCCCTGCATCAGATTGGAGGAGTTCTCAAATACGGCATACCTGAGTTCCGCCTTCCCAATGAGATTGTTGATAAAGAAATCAACCGTCTGCGTGACAATGGCGTAGAGTTCCACACAGATATAGTCGTGGGCAAGACGCTCGGTTACAGCGACCTCCTGAAAGAAGGGTTTGACGGAATCTTCATCGCCTCCGGCGCAGGTCTTCCACGTTTCATGGACATTCCCGGCGAAAATCTGAACGGCGTAATGTCATCCAACGAATTTCTAACCCGCGTCAATCTCATGGGTGCCGGAAGGCCCGGATATGCCACACCTGTGCGCAAGGGACATGTCGTGGCAGTTATCGGCGGCGGCAACACGGCCATGGACTCGGTCCGAACGGCCTTACGCAAGGGTGCCGAACGCGCCATGATTGTCTATCGACGTGACATGGCGGAGATGCCTGCACGCGCCGAGGAAGTCGAACATGCCCGTCAGGAAGGCGTGGAGTTCATGACCCTGCACAATCCCGTGGAATACATCGGTAACGAACGCGGCGAAGTTTGCGCAATGCGCCTGCAACAGATGCGTCTTGGCGAACCCGGCCCTGACGGACGACGCAGTCCGGAGCCAATTCCAGGTGCGATTGTAGAAATCCCGGTCGACGAGGTAATCGTATCGGTCGGCGTATCGCCTAACCCTCTTATCCCGAATTCTATCGAGGGGCTAGAAGTCACACGCCGCGGCACACTTGTAGTAGACGACAATCTCCGCACCTCCATCCCGACCATGTATGCCGGCGGCGACATCGTACGCGGCGGCGCGACAGTTATCCTTGCCATGGGCGACGGACGCCAGGCGGCGGCCGCAATGCACGCCCGACTTTCTGAATAATGTTTTACGAGCAGAATACCGTACTTCTGAAATAGACAAAATGACATACCGAAATATAAAACTACTGAGCAGCATGATGACCGTCATGCTGCTTACATTGACTGTACTTTTAACTTCCTGCGCAAACAAACATGAAGGCCGGGTCATAGCCGTATCGATCGAACCTGAGCGTGCCCTCCTCGAACAGATTGTCGGCGACCGTTTCGCTGTCAAGACACTTCTGCCTTCGGGAGCAAATCCCGAGACATTCGAACCGACAATCAAAACCACTCGCGAAGTCAATGACGCCGAGGCTTATTTCTCCCTAGGGGCGTTGCCATTTGAGGCAAAGATATCATCCTCGCTGCCTGCATCGGTTGCTCAGGCAAACATCACTCGAGGCATAGCACCGATCTTCGGCACCCATGACCATGACGGAGAGGAAGAGCATGAAGGCCATCACCATGGCAGCGCAGATCCACATACATGGACATCTGTAAAAAATGCCCGCATCATGGCAAAAAATATGCTTGACGAACTTGTACTACTTGACCCCGATGGTAAGGAATACTATACCAACCGCTACAACAAACTTGACGCTCACCTTGATTCACTCGACCATGCTTTTGCAGAGCGTCTAAAAAAAATGTCAGGCAAATCGTTCGCAGTATGGCACCCTTCGCTGTCTTATTTTGCTCGCGATTACGGTCTCAACCAGATTTCCGTAGGTTTCGAGAACAAAGAGATTTCCCCATCGCGCATGGCGTCTGTCGCGGAACATGCGCGTGAACACAACGTACGGGTGCTTTTCTTCCAGAAAGAATACGACTCCCGCCAAGTCAGTACGCTCAGCAACGAACTAGGCATAAAAGTGATAACAATCAACCCCCTTGACTATGAATGGGAAAGACAACTTGACAATATCGTCAGCGAACTTCAGTGACGAACTGTCTTACAATGAATTTGCCCACTCGGCAGACGCTTACTGTCACGAATGCCATTCAGTGCATGGACACACCCTCGAACATACCGATTCAGAGGCGTTGATTACCATCGACCATGTATCCATGGGATGGGACGGCCGCAAAGTTCTTGATGACATCTCGATGAGTGTTTACCGTGGTGATTTCATAGCCATAACGGGACCCAACGGCGGTGGCAAGACTACACTTCTGAAATTGCTGCTGGGTCTTATCCGTCCGATGACCGGACGTGTCATTCACAATACTGACAATCTGCGCATAGGCTATCTTCCACAGAAAAACCTGATAGACTCGCAATATCCAATAACTGTCAGCGAGGTAATAAAATCCGGTCTGCTCGGCATTAAGGGCCTCGGGAAAGAAGAGCGGCAGCGAAAATACGAAAGAGCGGTCCATGAAGTGGGACTTGAGGACCACGTGTCGCAGAGTATCGGCGTGCTTTCAGGAGGTCAGTTGCAACGTGCGCTTCTTGCGCGCGCAATAATCTCTGAACCAGTGTTACTTGTCCTTGACGAGCCACTCAGTTATATCGACAAGCGTTTCGAGGCCCATCTATATGACATAATCCGCCGTCTCGCACAGGATACGACCATTGTACTTGTATCTCACGAGATGTCAACGCTCGCCGGTATGGCAAACCGACATTTCATTGTCGACTGCACACTGCATGCCTGCAACTCCCATCATCACTTCGCACGATATGCCTGTGACGAATAATTACTTCAGGAAACGCCTGTACTGGCCTTTGCCGGCGGTATTGGATTTGACATATTCCACCGCATGATGGGGGCAGACATGATAACAACGCAGACACATCGCACAGGTATCCGTCCAATGAGGATGTCCGTGTTTCGAGATAGTGATGCGGCCCATTGGGCAAGAGCGCACACACAATCCGCAGCCGATACAGTCTTCAGTATAATGAAACGGACTGACGGGCATACAGTGCCTGATGAACCAGGGATAAATCACCTTGCTCTTGATACGTGGAAATCGTCCTGAGGTCACGTCACTCTCCACCTTGGACGCATCTACGGAGATACGTTCCGCAATCTCATTAATTCGCGGGACACACGCGTCAATTTTTGCCCGTTCTACTTCAGGCGCGTCGACATCAAAACCTTTCATCAGGACATATGTATTTGGCATTATGACAGTAAACGCCAGACGGTCGGTGTATCCGCAAGCACGCATGACCTTGCGCCACTGGCTATCCGTCATTCCCGCATCATCGCCGCATGTCATCACAAGATGATGTACCGAATCCTCCGGAGCGTTGATTGTGCAACGTGTCATAAACGCCTCGACAATCGGAGGAATACCCCACGAATACACAGGGAACATCCATATGATTCTTTCGTCATCAGTATCAATTCTTGTTGATGACGGAGTTGTCAGCATGGAACCTGTCATTTCAATGAGTCTGTCTCCAAGCCTCTCTGAAAGAAGCCGGGCGCAATGACGCGTGTTCCCGGTTCCTGAGAAATAGATAATCATGATAAAAGCGTTGTTACAATGACAAAAGAAAAAATTAAATTAACTGATACAAGACCAAAACGTACTGACATCGTGATACGCCTTAGTGTATGGTGACCTGTGTGGCTCCGTAACCATATTCACGGAATGAGGCGTCACATACATCGTGACCCTTATACCGGTAGTTCAGTTCCTTATACAGAGCCTGCCGAAGAACACCCTCACCCTTGCCGTGAATGAAAATCAGTTTGCGGCCGTGATTTCGGAGATTCTCATCCATTATCCGGCGGAAGATATCAATCTGCAGATTGAGCATATCAGCATTTGACATCCCTGCAGTACTGTCAACCAGTTCGCTGATATGGAGATCCGTGACTAGAGGCGCGTTTCTGTCTTCAGGACGTTTACGGACAGGGCGGCGGGTCTGGCGGTCCAGCCGTTGTTTAGTCCTCATGGCCTGATCCAGCATACGTACACGGTCAGCCATATCATCTTTCGCGCCAGAAACAATACCATCGCGAACTACATCGAAGGCAAGTACCTTATTGTCGAAATAGGTATTGTCGCGGAAACAGTGTACCTTAAAGAACTTCGTGCTGTCAACGCGGAACTCTGTAGAAACAGTTTGCTGAAGCGGGAATGACTTTCCGCGCTTGAATGCAATAAACTGCACAGCCATGGCATCGATTTCGGAAACGTCGTGCCGTGAGAGTTCACTCAGAACGACCTGAATGTTCGGCTCTACAGTTCCGGCATAACGGGCTGTCCAGTCGGTTTCCCGAGATTTACGTGTAAGCCATGTGAAGTACAGATGATAGTTCGAGTCATTGACAAGCGATGCCTCATACCCCGATTCTCCTATATGTGCGATATCAATGGATTCGATACCGAGGACAACGGTCATCTTGTCTCCATATCCGGTTTCTTCCGTCTCGATATCTTCTGTCAGGTCAGAGGATGCCACCGTGGACACTTTTTTATCGTCTCGCGATTCTTTTCCGGACTTCTGACCGGAAGAATAATCACCCGACCGGCCCGAAGCAGAATGATTCTCCGTTTTTACGCCGAATGTCTTATTTACGGAATCGGAAATATTCCCGACAACCACACACTCCTTCAATAGAACCGGTGTCTCGAATCCATCCTCGTCGACATATGCGATGTTATCGGCAATGCGGACTATTGTGCCGCCTCCAACCGAGTTAAGGTACCTTACTTTATCTCCTATCCTGGGCATAATCAAATTCCTTTAGCAGAAACTAAACCGATTCTGAAATACCGCCACGTTTCATATGTACGATGGCAATAATCTATTCAGTGGGAATAGTTATATTTATGTTCAATGACTTTATTGATTGTCTTAGTAAAAAAAGCGATGTCTGCACTTGGCAACACATCGCTCAAAATATTTTTAATCCGAATTCATCTGACTCTCAGAGTCTGTCCTGCCTTAAGAGTGGACGATGCTTTTATTCCGTTAAGTTTACATAAGGCCGATACAGACGTGCCGTTGCGGGCTGCAATTTTGCCCAGAGTATCACCCTTGCGTATCTTAATTTTCTGTTTACCGTTCGATGCGGATGAACGCTTGGCTGACTGACGGCTGTTGTATTTATGAGCGTATGCAGCATTGGCGGCGGGATCAAAGTTACGGGCGTTCTGATAGGTTTTCTTGTTGAACGTGTATGTATCGGTGTGGGTTGTCTGGTTGGGGAAGTCAAAGATTGCAGCCGGATTGATCGCATACCCCATGTAACGGGTCTCGAAGTGGAGATGCGGACCGGTCGAACGACCCGTATTGCCGCCGAGCGCTATTGGATCGCCTGCCTTGACATATTGGTCATCCTCGACAAGGAAACGTGAAAGGTGGCCATAGACTGTCTCAAGATCGTTGGTGTGTCGGATTACGACATACTTGCCGTAACCGCGGGCTTCGTAGTTGGTGATGCGGACACGTCCGTCAAAGGCAGCACGAACGGTGTCTCCTATGTGTAGGCCTATGTCTATGCCTTTGTGCATGCGGCGGAAACGCTTGCGGTATCCGTAGGGCGAGGTGATTGGACCGGGATGAGGCATTGCGTAATGCGACACATCGATAACGGCCTGCTGAGGCACAGCCACATTGGCGTAGCAGTTGACACGCTTGGATTCCCACCCCTCGGTATATATATCGCCCTCGGGCTCTTCCTCAGTCGTGAAGTTGAGGTAATCGATGGTTGGGTTAACCGAAATGGTGTGTGTCACACTCTGCTGGTGTGCGAGAAGGTCGCTCGACTGTTCGGTATGCTGGCCCGGAAGACGATATGTCTGGGCCTGTGCACCAAGTGAGACGAGAGATAGAGTGAATAATGATGTCAGTACTTTGGAGAGATTGGAGAGTTTGAAATTCATTATTTTATTCGAGGTTTTGGCCTACCTTATATCCGTTGCGGCCACTCTGTGGCCAAGAAACGGAAAGACTATGCTTGACTGCGTTTATTGTCGATAGGGAATGATTGGATTTGTATGGGGCGGATGATAGCATATCCGCGAGTTTATTAAATAAATGTGTAGATTGAGGAACTTTTCCGTTTACTGCCGCAGGCAGGAGAATAAGGATCGTTTCAGCACCCTAACGCTCGTCAGGAGCGTATATCGAAGGGAATGTAACAGGGTTGTAGTCGAAGATCTCACCGGCCGAGAAGAAACGGTTAATCTCGATAAGAGCATTTTCAGGCGAGTCGGAGGCATGGATTATGTTCTCCTGACCCGACATTCCGAAGTCGCCGCGGATAGTACCCGGAGCGGCATTGCGGGCATTGGTGACGCCGACCATAGAGCGAACTACCGCCACGCAGTCCTTACCTTTAAGACAAAGCACAACAACCGGGGTTGCGGTCATCGAGTTTACCAGCGAAGGAAAGAATGGACGATCTACGAGGTGGGCATAATGCTCCCGAAGTATCATTTCGTCCAACTGCATCATCTTCATGCCTACGACCACAAGTCCCTTGCGCTCGAAACGCGAGAGGATGTCTCCGCAGAGACCGCGGTTCACGGCCGAAGGCTTAAGTATTATCAGAGTTTTCTCCATGATTCTAAGGCTAAAATCGTTAAGTTAATTATTATGGTCTTTTAACTTTTTGTTCTCACCGTTTCAAAGATAGGCATTTTTCAGTTTTCGTGAAAACTTTTATCATTTAAATATTCTGAACATGGTTTAAAATGCCTTGTAAAACATCACGAAACAAACTGTCAATCAGCACCAAAGGCAAAAACATGTTTTACAACATGTTTTTGCCTTTGGTGTGCAATTTTGTTGCACATGCTATTAATTCATGTTAAATCACGCTTGTGTTCAGACTTTGACCTCGCGCCCGTCTTCATACAGATCTTCTTCGTTCTGTGGCTCCTTGCGAGATGGATGTGACAGCCAGAGAGCGTAAATCAGCAGATAGCACGTCAGACCCAGAACCAGCCAGAAACCGTTGAGTACACCACATGATTCTGCAATGATTCCCTGCACGAAAGGCAGGATACCGCCGCCACAGACCATTACCATAAAGAAACCTGACGCAACTGCAGTGTACTTGCCGAGGCCCTGCACCGAGAGGTTGAAGATCGCACCCCACATAACGGATGTACACAGCCCCACAAGAATAAAGAATACCGCATTGACAGGAATATTGGCAACAGAAAAAGCAAGCGAGGAGGAGTCAAAACCAATGAATGACATAACGCTTTCACTTGTCAGGATACCGAATGCCAGCAATACAATTGCTACAGACGTAGTGAAACTCAGCATTGCGCGTGGCGAGACCTTTCCGCCGACAAGTCCGCCGACAAGACGTCCGGCCAGCATCAACAGCCAGTATAGGCCGGCAATAGTACCGGCGATAGCACTGGGCGAAAGCGTATTACCGCCAATAACAACCGGAGAGTTCTCAAGATACTGCAACGTCCAGTTGGGAATACCGACCTCGATACCGACATAGCAGAAAATTGCGATGACGCCGAATGTAAAGTTACTGTATCGCAGGGCACCTCCAAGCGAGACCTTTTCCTTTTTCTTGCCAAGATCGGGTGACTCAGGCAATTTAGAGAAATAAAGCACAATGAATGCCACGACAAAAATACCCATCGCCATGTAGAAGACCGGATCAGCAGATGCAATCGATTTCGCCTCTCCGCCCAACAGCGCACCGACTATCATAGGCGCAAGCGTTGCGCCGAGCGAATTGCACATGCCGCCGAACTGGATAAGCTGATTTCCCTGATTCTGAGTCTTGCCAAGGGAGTTCAGCATTGGATTTACAACGGTGTTAAGCATGCATGTGCCACAACCGGCAACCAGCGCGCCCAAGATATATATAATAACCGCCTTGGACTCATCGCTTATCGTGCCCGAGAAATAGGTTATTAAAACGCCGACAAAGCCGAAGGATACTGCGGTAAGTGCCGTCATGCGGTAACCTTTGCCCTGAAGAAGATATCCCGCAGGAAGACCCATTATCAGATAGGCAATAAAGTTTGCCAGATTGCCCAACTGGGTCATTACGGTGTTGTCGCCGGTCATCTTCTTAATCACGCTGCCGAGCGGATTCTGATAGCCCTGCACAAAGGCAATCATGAAAAACAGGGCAAACATTATGACAATTGGGAGCACGTAATTCTTATGCTCCGGGACTTTTGCTGTCTGTGCCATTTTTTCTTAGGTATGTTATTTAGGGTTTTATAAAATGTTTTTTCATGGAAATTTCAATATTGCCTCTGGCCGAAAATAGCCGATCCTACCCGAACGAGATTCGAACCTTCCTCGATGGCAATCCTGTAATCGTCGCTCATGCCCATCGAAATAACATCAAATCCACGCAAGTCAGGCGAGACTGCACGTATTTCGTCAAAGCAGCGACGTATGGCCGCAAAGTCCGCCCGGACGCGCTTCTCGTCATCGGTGTTTGTCGCCATCCCCATAATGCCACATATATGTGTGGCCCGAAGATTCTCATAACCTCGCGAAGAGAAGTAATCCACAAGTTCTTCCGTTGAGAAACCAAACTTAGTCTCTTCGGCCGCAACGTGGACCTGCATCAGCACGCTGGTCACGACACCGGATTCTTCAGACAGCCTGTCAATCGTCTCAAGCAACCTGAGCGAGTCCACACTCTCTATCAGGGCGACATTTCCTATAAGCGGACGCACCTTGTTGCGCTGAAGGTGCCCTATGAAATGCCAAGACACATCCGAAGGCATATGCGGCATCTTGGCCACAAGTTCCTGGACGCGGCTTTCTCCGAACAGACGCTGCCCAGCATCATACGCCTCGCGCAATGCTTCTACCGGATGGAATTTCGACACGGCAACCAGTCTTACCCCTTCTGGAAGAGTCGACTGTATGCGTGTGATATTCTCAGAAACGGACATTTTCTCAATTCGCTGCGGGGGCTTCTCCTCCAAGTTTGACCTTGTAGACATCCATGATCGGAGTCTCTGCTATCGAGACGACCTCATAGTCGGCCATCGTGCCCTGCATACCTTCGACAAGATTGTCAAGAGCGTTCCTGAAATTTTTAGCCTGAACAAGCATCTGCGCTATCGACCTCTTCTCTACGGCGGTTTTCTCATCTATAGTAATGAAAGCCACCTTGGCCAGATACCATTTGTCACCTTCTTCGTCATAAAATATTTCGGCTATCTTGGTACGCTTAACAGCTGCCACCGAGAAATCGCCAGAAATGTACGGTGTCTGCTCCTCTATTATGCGGGCCTCGGCTTCGGTGAAGGACAATGCGTCCACAAGATATGGTTCGTTCACCTTTTTTACCGAACCGTTTTCCTGCATTTTATCATAACGTACTTTGCATTCGAACCAGTTTGCCATTTTTATCTATGTTAAGTTCTTTATATTTATTAATGTGTAAAAAAACATCAAGCCTGATTTTTCCACAGGCCCCATTGCCTCTCATCGATGAGACGATATGCGGTGCAAAAATAATAAAACTTCGGCAAACAGCCTCCAAGCTCCGACAACATTTTTCCTACATATACTATATTTCCTTCCTAGTTTCCTTCCCAGTCTGTCTGCTTTGCAAACGCATACAATTCGGCAATTCCAATCGACCGCAGCGTATGCCAATGAAACATATATGGTTTAAAATAAACAGCCTTCTGTAAACCATAACGGACTGCGATTGTTTAATAAGTAAAAATAAAGATTTACATCCTCTGCCAAATGTTTTCAGAATCAAATATGCTCAGTTTAAATTAACACTGAAACCCCATTTTAATAAAACGAATGTTAATATGTTAAACATTTTTTATTAATAAATTTGTAAAAGTAATTTATATCGCCTAATTTTGCCACGTAGATTTATAAACGTTATCAACAACTAACATGAAAAAGTCAATTATTCTTGCTGCATTTGCACTTGGCGCAATGACAGCATCTGCTCAGGCAATCGAGCAGCCAAAATTTTTCGACAATTGGTCGATTGGTCTTGACGGCGGTGTCACAACACCCATGAAACACCATGCTTTCTTCGGCAGCATGCGCGGTCTCGTCGGCCTGCATCTTGACAAACAGATCACACCCGCCTTCAAACTCGGCGTGGAAGGCCAGTTCGGCGTCAATACCTCGAGTTGGGAAGGCCCTCACAGCACAACCGCTTTTGACAACTCCTATGTAGGCGCATACGGCGCTGTCGACCTCTTCAACCTCTTCGGCGGTTATCCCTGCTCGACACGCCCATTCTCGATTGAGGCTGTTGCCGGCGCCGGCTGGGGCCACAACTATCTGAACTACGATGTCGCCACTCCCGAATATCCCCAGGGCCACCACGATACAAACTATTTCGTAACAAAAGCCGGCCTTAATTTCAACTTCAACGTCAACGAAAACCTCACAATCTCTCTGAGTCCTTACGTTGCATGGAACATGACCGGAGCCCACATTGACCAGACTACCGCCGGATACAACATCAACAACGCCACATTCAACCTTCAGGCCGGCGTAACCTACCACTTTGGCCCCGGATTCAACTGCGTCACCCCCTACAACCAGGCACAGATCGACGCCCTCAACGGACAGATCAACGACCTCCGCTCCCAGCTCGACGCCTGCAACGCCAATGCATCAGCATGGCAGACAAAAGCCGAGGGCCTCGCAAACGAACTCGCCGCATGCATGAGCCGCAAACCCGAAGTGATCAAGGAAGTGACCAACAACAACTACCTCAACTCAGTTCGCTTCGTATTCTTCCGCATCGGTTCGTCCGTAATCACCCCCGACCAGCAGCCTAACGTCGAGATGATCGCCGCCTACCTTAAGAACCACAAGGACGCCAAGGTAGACATCAAGGGTTACGCCTCTCAGGACGGCAACCTTGACTTCAACATCAAACTCGCCAAGAACCGTGCCGAGGCAGTCAAGACCGCTCTCGTGAACAAATACAAAATCAATCCCGACCGCATCAAGGCTGAAGGCGAAGGCATCGGTCACATGTTCACTGAGGATTCCTGGAACCGCGTTTCAATCTGCACCATCGAGGAAGCCAAATAATCTCCGCATCCAACTATAACTGATAACTGACATACAACACAGCGTACCCCGGGCCTTTGGGTCCGGGGTATTTTATCATTATACCCACAAAATGCATTTGGCATGTCATTATCACCTGCGCATACCTCTTTATTCCAGATTTAACTAATTTTACATAAGGATTCTATAGCAAATGTTAATATTTTTTCGTACCTTTGTGCGATTTTACACAACGATACAGAAGAAAATACAATATAGTCATTATCAACAACTTATGAATGTAGTTAAAAAAACCATCAAACTTGACGATGGCCGCGAGATTACTCTCGAGACCGGCAAACTCGCCAAGCAGGCTGATGGAGCGGTTGAGTTGCGTATGGGAGGCACCATGCTCCTTGCAACTGTTGTTTCGGCCAAAGAGGCCGGCGAGGGCGTAGATTTCATGCCCCTCCAGGTTGAATACAAAGAAAAATTCTCCGCTGCCGGCCGTTTCCCCGGCGGTTTCCTGAAACGCGAAGGACGCGCCAACGATTACGAGATTCTCACCTCGCGCCTTGTTGACCGCGTGCTCCGCCCCCTTTTCCCAGACAATTACCACGCCGACACTTTCGTCCACATCACTATGTTCTCCTCCGACGGTGTCGAGATGCCCGACGCGCTTGCAGGTCTTGCCGCGTCCGCTGCTCTCGCTGTCAGCGACATCCCCTTCAACGGCCCTATCTCCGAGGTCCGTGTCGCCCGTATTGACGGCAAATTCGTAATCGATCCGACATTCGAGCAACTCGAGAAAGCCGACATGGAACTCATGGTCGGCGCCACATACGACAACATCATGATGGTCGAAGGCGAGATGAACGAAGTCTCCGAGGCCGAACTCCTCGAAGCCCTCAAAACCGCTCATGCAGCCATAAAGGTTCAGTGCCAGGCACAGGTCGAACTCGCCGCTGAGGCTCACGCCGAGACAAAACGCGAGTATTGCCACGAAGTCAACGACGAGGACCTTCGCGCCGACGTTAAGGCTAAATGCTACGACAAGGCTTACAAGATCGCTCAGGCCGGCGCCGCAGACAAACACTGGCGCCAGGATCAGTTCGATGCCATCTGCCAGGAATACATCGACGCCCTCCCCGAAGAGGAACGAGACGAAAAGACTCCCCTCGTCAAACGCTACTACCACGATGTCGAGAAAGAGGCTGTCCGCCGCTGCATCCTCGACGAGGGCATCCGTCTCGACGGCCGCAAGACCAACGAGATTCGTCCCATCTGGTGCGAGACCGACTACCTTCCCGGACCTCACGGATCTGCAGTATTCACCCGTGGCGAGACACAGGCACTCGCAACAGTAACACTCGGCACTAAACTCGACGAGAAAATTCTCGATGACGTACTCAACCAGGGACGCGAGCGTTTCCTCCTCCACTACAACTTCCCTCCTTTCTCCACCGGCGAGGCCAAGGCCCAGCGCGGCGTAGGCCGTCGCGAGATCGGCCACGGCAACCTCGCACACCGAGCCCTCAAGCGCATGTTCCCAGACGACTTCCCCTATGTATGCCGCGTTGTCAGCGATATCCTCGAGTCAAACGGCTCATCATCCATGGCCACAGTCTGCGCCGGCACACTTGCCCTGCTCGACGCCGGAGTCAAGATGAAGAAACCCGTCAGCGGTATAGCCATGGGCCTCATCACCGACACCGAGTCTGACAAATACGCCATACTCAGCGATATCCTTGGCGACGAGGATCACCTCGGCGACATGGACTTCAAGGTGACCGGAACACGCGACGGCATCACCGCTACCCAGATGGACATCAAGTGCGACGGCCTCTCATACGAGATTCTCGAGCGCGCCCTCAATCAGGCCCGCGAAGGTCGCATGCACATCCTCGATATCATCGAGAGCACAATCCCCGCTCCCCGCGAGGACTATAAACCACACGTTCCCCGCATCGTTACCATGCTCATTCCCAAGGAACTCATCGGTGCCGTCATCGGCCCGGGCGGAAAAGTCATACAGGGCATACAGGAGGCCTCGGGTGCCACCGTCTCGATCGACGAGATCGAGGAAGGCGGCTACATCGAGGTTGCTGCAGCAAACAAGGCTTCCATTGACAAGGCCCTCGAGATGATCAACGCTATCGTCGAACTTCCCGAAGAAGGCAAGGTTTACCACGGCAAGGTCCGCTCCATTATGGAATTCGGCGCTTTCGTCGAATTCATGCCCAACCGCGACGGACTGCTCCACATCAGCGAGATTTCATGGAACCGTCTCCCCGACATGGAAGCCAGCGGCCTTAAGGAAGGCGACGAGGTAGATGTCAAACTCCTCGAGGTCGACAAGAAGACCGGCAAGTTCCGCCTCTCAATGCGTGCCCTTCAGGAAAAACCCGAAGGATGGGTTGAGCCCCAGCGCGCACCCCGTGGCGAGCGTCGTCCCCACCGTGACGGAGATCGCCCCCGTCGCGAAGGTGGTGACCGTCCCCGCCGTGACAATAATGACCGCGGTCCCCGTCGCGATCACCGCGAAGACTGATTAAACCAATTAGGTTTATTAATAAGGCGATGTATCCATCTTGGTACATCGCTTTTTTTGTAAGCATGGCCAACTTATCAGTTGCATTTGGATTATAATCAAACGACTCGATATAATATCCATAAAAACTCAATCCCTTTGCAACAGTTTTTTAGTTTTTCAGACAATAATGACCATAAAAATAAATTTTCAATAACTTTAGTTTGATATTTTATAATATTTAATTAATTTTGCGCCACAGGTCGCACTGCAGAGACCCGACCAGGGCTATGCAGGGCGGGGTGTATACACATATGAAAAGCGTTACTTGGCGCTCTTTCTTGGCTTGTTGAAACTTCGCAACTTTCATGAATTGGTCAAGATTGTAGCAACGGTGGACGCCTTTGTAGATATGTCTATCCTTTTGGTACGATACATGAGTATCGTATTCAATTGAATATACATATTTGCGTGAGGTCTCTGCGTTGCTCATTCTACCAATTCAGGCAATGCGAAGGCCTCAACAAGCGGAATGGGCAACAAAAGTATGGCTCTCACGCTTTTTTATTAGATAGACCTTGGAGGGGAGCCCAGAGGCATACTTTATTAACCCATTATTCATCACACAGCCATGGGAAAACTTATTATTATTCTATTAATTATTCTTTTACTATTTTACATCTTTTGCGGTTGGAGACTTTTCGTAAAAGCCGGACGGCCTGGATGGGCAATTCTTGTACCAATCTATAACATCATAGTACAATTTCAAGTCGCAAAAATTTCTCCTTGGTGGGTTTTTCTTTACCTGCTTTGCATTATTCCAATTTTAGGACCTATCATCATCCTTATTTTAAACATATATGTAAGCATTAAAACATGTCAGGCTTTTGATAAAGGTACAGGTTTTACTATCGGTTACATATTCCTAGGATTCATATTTATGCCTATTCTTGCTTTAGGTAACAGCGAATATGATTTCGATTGCGAGTAGAACAGATTAATCCTTTAAAATTCGGAAAAGGAGATTGCCTCATAACAATCTCCTTTATTTGTATATTATTAGTAAAACTTAAAAAAATGTTTTTCAACAAAGCGATGGGAATGTTACCAGCCGCCGGAGAAACCGCCGCCACCGGTAGAGCCGCCGCCAAAACCGCCACCCGAAAAGCCGCTACCACCACCTCTTCCACCGAAGCCGCCGGGCAGGATAACGATTCCCGGTGATGCAAGTTTAGCGATATTGTACGGCACGCCGTGACGGTATCCGCAATTCAGGCAGGCAAACTCACGTATACCCTGCCCTTCCCGACGCTCGGTTGGCTGAACGACAATGCGGTCCTGAAGTTGACGCAGTGTGCGCGCATGACAGTGAGGACACTCATCTAGTTGAGACTGCTTGTTGACAAAGGGATACACGTCCGTCTCCCCGCATGAAGGACACAGCCATACATCATAGTCCACCGAGTCATAACGTTCCTCGGCATCCTGGGCCGGAGTCAGATATTTGTTGTCACTCTCCTCGTCAAGTTTGTTCATCAGCGTATGGCAGTTCGGACACGCATGGTCTCCATTGCGCCACTTGTTCATCAGATAGAGATATGGCAGATAGACAATCACAGGCAAGCCGATTCCGACATAACAGCATATCAGGAACAAAAGTTTATAAGGCCGAAGAGCAACATATTTCTCATAGCCGGACTGCCCGCGGCGCCGGTTGACCATAACCATCAGCGATATGCCCAGCACTGCTGTCAGCAAACAGGCTGCCACAAGTACGAAATTTATCAGGTCTATCCAGTTCTGCCTCTCGCGTGCGTTCAGGTCAGCCTTCAGTTCATCGCGGTATTTCGGGTCAGTCATCACTTTGCGCAACTGGCGGGCAGTGCTCACGATGCCTTTGCTGTAATCCCCTTCCTTGAAAGCAGGCACTAGATTATTTTCAGTAATCTCGCGGCATATCATGTCGGGGAGTATACCCTCGACGCCCTTTCCGATACGCAACACTAACTTACGGTCATCGACGGCCACCAGCAACAGCACACCGTTGTCATTGCTCTTGTCGCCGATGCCCCATTTCTCGAAAAGTTCCGTGGCATATGTGTCTATGTCGATTCCGTCACGGGGCTCCATGTTGCCTATGATGACGAACGTCACCTCTGCCGTTGTCTGACGGCGAATGTCGGCAAGAATGCTGTCCGTCTGAGCTGTGGCCGACGGTGACAGGAAATGGTCTGGATCCGATACATATGCATTGCGGTTAGCGTTCTGCACGTTGGGGACATTGTCAATCTCATAACCCGCGGCTCGCACGCCCGTGGATGTCAGTATGGCTAATACGGCAAACAAAAGCCGAATGATTATATGTTTCATATCTCAGTAACAATTATTTTAAACTCTTAAAACTCTATCAGACCGCCGGCAGCGACATACCGTTAAGTTTGCGGTAAAGATCTAACGCATACACATCCGTCATTGCCGAAAGATGGTCCAGCACAGCCTGAACGCGGCCGAACAGCGTTGGCGCATATACATCATATTGTTCAGGTACACGACTGAGCAATAGCCGCGAATAGTTTAGTTCCGGATTCTCTACGGCATCGATGAATTTATCCAGTAGGAATGTAAGAATCCTGTTGCCGGCAAGTTCTATGTCCACTACATCGCGCGCGCAGTATATTTTGTTCCACGAGAGCGTTGATGATCGCCGGTAAGCCTCTCCCTCACGACCCGGAATATTGTCAAGTAGCGACCCACTGAATTCTCCACGGAGTATTGCGTCCTCGTTTTCCAGAAAGACCTTGGCGCAACATCCGACCAGACGGCCTACGACACTCGACCGCAGGTAACCTATCCGCTCGTTGGGGTCATCGACTCGTGACATCACCTCGCGGCAATGCGCCACGTCCTCGGGACTGAAATAGCGCAGAAGCGTGTCAACGACCTCGTCCGTGGTCAGGATTTTCAGTTTATGGGCATCTTCCAGATCCATGACCTCATAGCAGATGTCATCGGCGGCCTCCACTATGTACACCAGCGGATGGCGTGCGAAGCGCAGCGAGCCGGCAGCCGATTCCTCGCACAGTATGCCGAGTTCGCCGGCGATACGTCTGAAAGTGTCACGCTCTGTGATGAAGAAACCGAACTTTCCCTTTTCTCCTGCAAGTGACGAGTCATAAGGATACTTCACGATTGACGCCAGCATTGAATATGTCATCGCGAAGCCGCCCGGTCGCCGCCCCTTGAACTGGTGCGTCAGCGTCCGCAGCGCGTTGGCGTTGCCCTCGAAATGTATCAGGTCGCTCCATTGCTCCGGTTCGAGCAAACCCTGGAGACGAGCCCCGGGCCCCTCGCTGAAATATGTCGATATGGCTTTCTCTCCCGAGTGTCCGAATGGAGGGTTGCCGAGGTCATGGGCCAGACAGGCAGCCGATACTATGTCTCCGAGATTATAGAAAATTGATGTATCGAACTCGCCTTCGTGCCGGTGTCTCAGTACGGACGAAATCTCGTCGGCCAGCGATTTACCTACCGACGACACCTCCAGCGAGTGTGTCAGACGGTTGTGTACGAACACGCTGCCCGGCAAAGGGAAAACCTGCGTCTTGTTCTGCAGGCGACGGAACGGCGACGAGAAAACCAGACGGTCATAGTCGCGACGGAAGTCGCTGCGCGTATGGCCGCTTTTGGGGTCATGGAAATCCTCAAGGCCAAAACGCTTGTCGTTTATCAGCCTGACCCAGTCCATCTTTGCATTGTCTTGTGTCATGTCCATTCAATAGAATACAGGCCATTTGAAAGCCCTGAGCCTGCGGTTGAGTTCCTTTTCTTGCCCGTTAACATATCTGTCTAATATGGCATGGAACTGTTCGCTGTGATTCAGTTCTGACAGATGGGCCAGTTCATGGCATATTATAAGCCTGCGCAAATCCCCGGGCATGAAGCAAAGGCAGGCCGAAAGTTTAATTATACCTCTCGAATTGCAGGTCCCCAGGACCCTGTGTCCGCGTCCGACTTCCCATCCGGTGGGATACACGCTAAGGCGCTCGGCCTCGCCACGGGCCTGTTCTATCAGACATGCGCCACCGCTTATCCGGGCTATGCGCTCCAGCTTTGTCGTAATGTTTTTCGACACCTGCGGATCCGACATGTCAAGATCCCGCGAAACCATTATTGCATACCTGTCACCAGCCATGGGCGACACTCTTATTCTGCCGCTCTCAAGAGACATGTCCCTTTCAATATATACACTGAACCAGTCGAAATCCAGGCACTGTCCTATATGATAGAACCCACGGCCCTTTCCGGCGGCACTCCAGTTATCTCCGTGCTCTCTTTTCCAGTGGTCAAGGGCACTCTCAAGTTCTGTGACTTTAAGGCCACGGGGAACGGACACCTCCAGACGCCCGGAATTCCATCGCCCGGTGATTCGGCGCGACTGGCTGCGCACCGTAACCTTTACCGGCCCGAATGGCTCCGACGGGAATATTCCTGATGAATATATTACTTGATTGGTCATGATGTTTGGAATATAACGTCAATTGAACATGAGTTTTCGGCGGAGAGGCTCCGGAAAGTCGGTCGCAGGACAGCGCACAATGCGTGTGACGAACGCGGCGCGGCGCAACAGCACGTCTGTTCCCATCGGCAGCGTTGTCGAGCGTCCGTCAAGACTCAGGCGGAACGAATGTCCGCGACCGGTGACATGCACGGCAATCTCCGATCTGTCGTTGACCACCATCGGTCGCAGCGTCAGAGAGTGGGCGGCTATCGGCGAAACCACGAACACCGGGGCAGAAGGCTCGACTATGGGACCGCCCACTGACAGATTGTAGGCCGTGCTTCCGGTGGGTGTGGCCACTATCAGTCCGTCCGCGCGGTAATCAGCAAGTTCGCGACCGTCGATATAAGTCAGTGCCGACACCATCGACGCGCTGTCTTCCTTGGCAATAGTCACCTCGTTTAGGGCAAAGCGCCATCCGTGGACCTCGGGACATACGACTTCTACCAGTGTGCGGTCCTCGGTCTCGGCCTCGGGACAGATATAGCGGTCTAACTCCTCGATGAGCCCTTCGAGCGAAACTCCCGCTAAATAACCTAAATGACCTGTATTCACACCAAGTATCGGCACCTCCATGTCTCCGACCCACGATGCCGTTCGCAGGAAAGTCCCGTCACCGCCTATGCTTATGGCCATGCCCGTCCCTGTCGGGAGGTCTCCGTCAGCACAGGCCACGCCGCTCAGTTTCAGGCCGAGTTCCCCGAGGTGATTATACAGTTTCGCTGACATGTAAACCTCATGTCCCCTTAGTACAAGTTCCCTCAGAAGACGTTTTATCTGTTCGGCATAAGGCTGCTGGCGTCGGCTGCCATTTATCGCGATAATCATGTTTCTTGTCTCGAAATATATGTTTTTCTATATTTTTTCACACCTGGAAATAACGCATCAGTTCCTCAAGACGAAGCATTGCCGTCTCGTTGCTGATATTACCCGCGGACGATTCGGCAGACAGTATCTCGTAGCCGTATCTCTCCAGAGACCTTGACACCGACATGACATTGGACGAACTTGCCCTGAGTTCGACAACCGGCCGATGCGACTCGCCGTAATGCTCTCCGGTTACATTAAGGTTCACCAGATGGCAGTCACAGTCCTCGACGGCACGGGCTATCCGCGAGGCGCTGTAGTCGCCCTCGCTACATGTCAGCCGTATCAGCGACCATTCCTCGATATCGGGGTATATGCGTCTTTCAAAGGCGCTATTTTCATCTTTTGGCAAGATTTTTTCCAAAGTTTGCTATTTTGTCACTATATTTGTACTCCGTTTCAAAGACAAATTTACGATTTTTTCTTGAAACTTCACTTCTTTCCCATATTAACAATAAATAAATATACATTATTTTTTATTGCGTGCAATGACTTATCTCAGCGTAAATATCAACAAGATAGCGACTTTGCGCAATGCGAGGGGTGAAAACAACCCCGATGTGACCCGGGTTGCCCTTGACTGCGAGCGTTTCGGGGCACAGGGCATCACAGTCCATCCGCGTCCCGACGAGCGTCATATACGACGCGCTGACGTCTTCGACCTACGCCCTAGGCTGTCCACCGAGTTCAATATCGAGGGATACCCCTCGGAGCAGTTCATAGACCTGGTGATGCGCAACCGTCCGGCTCAGGTGACTCTCGTGCCCGACGCGCCCGACCAGGTCACTTCTTCATCGGGATGGAACGTCACCGATAATTTCGATTTCCTCTGCGAGGTCGTCGAGCGTTTTCATGAGGGAGGAATACGCGTCTCTATTTTCATCGCTCCCGACAGCGATCAGATTCGCGCAGCGGCCAAAACAGGCGCGGACCGTATAGAACTGTACACAAAACCCTACGCCGACCTCTACGCCAGAGACCGCGAGGGTGCCGTCGCACCATACGTCGAGGCATCACGTACTGCCCATAATCTGGGTCTTGGAATCAACGCAGGACACGACCTCAGTCTCGAGAATCTCGAATATTTCCACAAGTCTGTTCCCTATCTCAATGAGGTCTCCATCGGACACGCGCTTGTCTGCGACGCTCTATATCTCGGTCTCGAGGAGACCATCCACCGTTACCTTGCATGCCTAAAGTAACTAGTAATTTTAGCCAATACATCGTTTTTACCATAATTATCACATAATGATTCTTTTAGCCACCACACCACCCGAAATGTCGCTCTGGCAGTTATGCCTCTCAGGCGGCTGGATTATGATTATTCTGGCAGTTCTTCTGCTTGTTGCCGTCTACGTGTTCATCGAACGTGCGATTGTCGTCAGCGGAGCCTCCCATCAGGACGAGTCATTCATGAAACGCATCCGCGACTACATCCACAGCGGAGAAATCGAATCGGCCCTGAACCTCTGCAAGAACACCAACACTCCATATTCACGTCTGATAGCCAAGGGCATATCGCGAATAGGACGGCCAATGAACGATGTTCTCGTAACTATCGAGAACACCGGCAACCTTGAGATTGCCAACCTCTCCAAGGGGCTGACCTGGCTCGCGACTATCGCCGCTGGTGCCCCGATGATCGGTTTCCTCGGAACCGTCATAGGCATGGTACAGGCTTTCTTCTCGATTGCGCAGAGCGGTAACGCCGCACAGATTGGCGATTTCGCCGGAGGCATCTATACCGCACTGGTCACCACCGTCGCCGGTCTTATCGTCGGTATCATCGCTCTCTTCGCCTACAACTATCTGGTCGCCCGGGTCAATAAGGTGATGAACCAGATGGAGGCACGTACCATGGATTTCATGGATCTCCTCAACGAACCCGCCAAATAACAGAAACAAGATGTCACTCAAACGACAACAAGATATACTGGCGACTTTCTCCATGGCCTCGATGACCGATGTGGTTTTCCTGCTTCTGGTCTTCTTCATGGTGACGTCAACTTTCATTTTTCCGACTGCACTCGAGGTCAATCTGCCCGAAAGTTCCGAGCAGACTCCACTCAAGCCGACAACCCGCGTCTACCTCGAGGCTGACGGATCACTGCATGTCCAGTACGGCGAAAGCGATCCTGTACCATGCGCTTCATCCGACCAACTGGTTGCTACGCTGTCGCAGATCAAGAGTCAGGATCCCGAATCTGCCATCGCTCTATACGCCGATACCGACGTCACTTACGGCAAGGTGGTCGAGATTCTAAACATCGGCGCCGACAATGACCTCCGCATGGTGCTAGCCACTACTCCCCGCACTGCGGCCGACGCGGTTCAGCACGCAGCCTCACAACCTGCGGACGCAGGTTCCTCAGAGACAGCCGCCGTACCCGCTGCGACAACCTCGACAGAAACCCTCCTCAATTGAATAAATGAATCGTTCACAACAAATAGCAGCGTTCCTTACAGCCATTTTCGCATTTCTGACCGTACTTGTGCTGTGTCTTACCTTTATGCCATGGCCAGAAGGTAAGATCTGGCCCCCGGAGCCCGTGCCGTATATCGAGATGGCTCAGGCCGAGGAGTTCATCGAGCCTGTCGAATTGCCCGTCCCGAAGCCGGTCATCGGCGATGAAGAGGCTCCCGCAAAAGCCGAAGAGGACATTGAAAGCCCCAATATGGCCGCGCCGGAATCAGGCACCCAGAGGCAGTCTGAAGGCGATGTCGCCGAGCCGGCCCGGAACGTCACGACCACCCGTCCATCTCCCGCAAAGGTTCAGACCAGACCCAAGCCTTCGAAAACCGGAGCCAACGAGAAAACCGACAGACAGAAGAATGAGGCCGCCGCTCGACGCACCGACAACGAGATGGCAAATACATTCGCCCAGTCCCGGGCCAAAAATAACGGACGCGACAACAAAGAGTCCGATACTCGTTCAGGCAGACTTGACGGGAAGAACACAAATGCCGCACGCGCCAAAGCGCGCGGCAACGGTAATCTCGGAGGCTATTTCTCCTGGCCCCCGCTGAATCCGGGAATTGTATCCGAAGTACTCGGTTCCCTGGTCGTGGAGTTCACGATCAATCCAGACGGTTCGGTCAGGGATGCCCGCTACAGGCGTCCTACAACCATCCCTCCAAAAGTCGCCCAGGCTTGCGAGAAGTATGTTCTATCGCTTCGCTTCCCGTTCAGGGGAACAGACCGCCCCGATGGTCCACTGCCAGGCAATACCCTGCGATTCAATTTCGAGAATTAAGTTACATTAGATAATATATAGCATCTCTTAACTCACTGCATACAGCCATGCCAGAGTTCAAACGTACCCTCATCACCACGGCGCTTCCTTATGCCAACGGTCCCGTCCATATCGGCCACCTTGCCGGAGTCTATGTCCCAGCCGACATCTACGCGCGTTTCCTGCGCCTAAACCATATTCCAGTAACCCTTATCGGCGGCTCTGACGAGCATGGCGTTCCAATCACCATCCGTGCGCGCCGCGAGGGAATCACCCCGCAGGATGTGGTCGACCGTTACCATGCCATCATCAAGGATTCCATGGATGAACTTGGCATATCTTTCGACATATATTCCCGCACCACTTCATCGATACACTCCGAGACCGCATCGGAATTCTTCAAACGTCTCTACGACACCGGCCAGTTCGTCGAGAAAACTTCCATGCAATATTACGATGAAAAGGGCGGACGATTCCTCACCGACCGCGACATTGTCGGCGAATGTCCCCACTGCCACTTTCAGGGCGCATACGGCGACCAGTGCGAGAAATGCGGCAACTCACTGGGCGAGAACGACCTTATAAACCCACACAGCGCCGAGACTGGCGCGGTGCCTGTCCTACGCGAGACAAAGCACTGGTATCTCCCCCTTGACAGATGGGAACCAGCCCTCCGCGAATGGATTCTCGAGGGACACAAGGAATGGAAGACCAATGTCTACGGCCAGTGCAAGTCATGGCTCGATCTGGGCCTTCAGCCTCGTGCCGTTACCCGCGACCTCGACTGGGGTGTTCCGGTCCCGGTTGAAGGTGCCGATGGCAAAGTGCTGTATGTCTGGTTCGATGCCCCCATAGGATATATCTCCAACACCAGGGAGCTTTATCCCGACACATGGGAACAATGGTGGAAAAGTCCCGACACCCGAATCATCAATTTCATAGGCAAGGACAATATTGTCTTCCACTGCATTGTTTTCCCCGCTATGCTCATGGCTTACGGCGACAATTTCCAGTTGCCTGACAATGTTCCATCGAACGAGTTCCTGAACCTCGAGGGCGACAAGATTTCAACTTCACGCAACTGGGCCGTGTGGCTCCACGAGTACCTCCGCGATTTCCCCGGCAAGCAGGATGTCCTGCGCTATGTACTCACAGCAAACGCTCCCGAGACAAAAGACAACGATTTCACATGGCGCGATTTCCAGGCTCGCAACAACAATGAACTTGTTGCCATTGCCGGCAACTTTGTAAACCGTGCTATTGTGCTTACCCACAAGTTCTTCGACGGTGTCGTCCCCGAACCCGGAACACTTCAGCCACTCGATGTCGAGACTCTCGACAAGGTATCCGAACTCAAGGAAAAGATATCCAAGGCTATCGAGACTTTCCATTTCCGCGACGCTCTCTTCGAAGTAATGAACATCGCACGTCTCGGCAACAAATATCTTCAGGAGACCGAACCATGGAAAGTCGCCAAGACCGATATGGGCCGTACCGCCCAGATTCTTTATACCGCACTCCAGTTGTGTGGCGATCTGGCTGTGGCATTCGAACCGTTTATGCCTTTCTCCGCAAAGAAACTTGTCAGCATGCTAAACATCGCGACTCCCGACTGGTCGCGACTCGCCGACACGGCCATAGTTCCTTCTGGAACCAGACTCGGGCAGGCAGAACTTCTCTTCGAGAAAATCGACGACGCACAGATCGAGGCCCAGATGGAACGCCTCGATCGCATCAAGGAGGAGAACAAAATCAAGTCATGGCGCCCCGAGCCTCAGAAGGCTGACGTAGACTTCGACACTTTCCTCAAGGCCGATCTCCGCGTCGGGACCGTACTTGAGTGTAAGAAAGTTCCCAAGGCCGATAAACTGCTGCAGTTCCTCATTGACGACGGAATGGAGAAACGCACCATTGTCTCGGGAATCGCACAGCACTACAAACCCGAGGACCTTGTCGGCAAGCAGGTCTGCTTCATAGCGAATCTGCCTGTCCGCAAACTCAAAGGCATCAACTCTCAGGGCATGATTCTGTCTGCCGAGAATCCTGACGGTTCGCTTGTCCTGATAGCACCCTCTGCTCTGGTCAAGCCCGGCGCGTCTGTAAAATAATTCTCATTCCTGCAACCACAATTTCTCCAATTAACCGTCTTCCAAACCCTTATTTGTAAATTCTTGATTGCAATGTCACAACGTCGAATTCTGATCATCTACACCGGAGGAACCATCGGCATGATCGAGGATCCAAAGACCAAGGCACTGAAGCCCTTCGACTTTACGCACCTGATTGACAACGTGCCCAAAATCAAGATGCTCGAATACCGCATCGACAACATCCAGTTCACGCCTCCCATAGACTCGAGTGACATGAACATAGATCACTGGAAGACGATGACGCGCCATATCGCCGAGAATTATGACGCATACGATGGTTTCGTCGTCCTCCACGGCACCGACACCATGGCTTATACGGCATCCGCGCTCTCTTTCATGCTCGAGGGGCTGTCCAAGCCTGTCATAATCACCGGTTCCCAACTCCCTATCGGCGAAGTCCGCACTGACGGTGAGGAAAACCTGATCACTGCCCTTCAGATTGCCGCCGCAACCGATTCCGACGGACTCCCGATGGTGCGTGAGGTGGCTATACTTTTTGAGAATTATCTTTGGCGCGGAAATCGCTCGACCAAACGTTCAGCCGACAATTTCAATGCCTTCAAAAGCAACAATTACCCTGCACTCGCAAAGATAGGCCTGGGCATACAGTACAACCACGAGGCTCTCGCACGTCCCGACTGCAACATCCAGTTGCGTGCCAACTATACTTTCGACCAGTCTGTGGTCGTGGTAGATCTTTTCCCCGGACTATCCGAGAAGTCGCTCCGCCACATACTTAACACGCCCGACATAAAGGGCGTGGTACTACGCACATACGGCGCCGGCAACGGTCCTACCGCTCCATGGTTCATCAACGCAATTGCCGATGCCGTAAACCGCGGACTCATTATCGTCAACGTGACACAGTGCGTCAACGGCGGTGTCAGGCCCAACCGTTATGTCTCCGGTGACATTCTGTCTGCAACAGGTGTACTCTCCGGCAACGACATCACTTTCGAGGCCGCGATCACAAAGATGATGTTCCTGTTCGGACAGAAGATATCTCACGACGAAATCATACTTCGCCTTTCTACGCCTCTCTGCGGTGAAATGACAGTAGGCTGATGTGAGGACGATGATTCCGGACTGATTTATTAATGCCCGGACTGTTAACATTCAGTTATTTTTATTATTTCATACTTTCTTAAATCTCCGGTGCACCTTCGTCTTATAGTAAACCCCATTTCCGGAACCCGTTCCGGAAATGCCAGACAGAATCTTTCAGTTCAACTCGAGAACCGTCTTAGGGAACTTGGATTCGATGTCGACACATGCTTTACCACCTGTCGCGGTGACGCCACCCGACTTGCACGCGAGGCAGTCGCTAGTGGCTGCGATGGCGTTCTGGCATGCGGGGGTGACGGTACTGTCAACGAGACAGCCCGTGCCATGATCGACGCTCCGATACCAATGGGTATTATCCCCGCCGGATCAGGCAACGGTCTCGCAAGGCACATTTCTATCCCGATGAATCCGCTGGATGCAGTCGATATAATCGCAGCAAGGCACATTGTTGACTGTGATTTCGGCTCAGTCAACAACAGACCTTTCTTCTGCACTTTCGGCGTCGGTTTCGATGCCGCGGTCTCAGACCGCTTTGCCGCGGCGAAAACCCGTGGCAAATTCACTTATATCCGCAGCGCCATCGAGGAATTCGCTTCATATAATCCCAACTTATATACCATTGACATAAACGGAAAAATTATTGAGCGGGAAGCTTTCCTTATTGCAGTCTGCAACGCATCGCAGTGGGGCAACAACGCATACATCGCACCGAATGCTTCTATCACTGACGGCCTCCTGGATATAATCGTAGTTAACAAGGCATCGAAACTCCGCACCGTTTTACTTGCTTTCGACCTTATGGCCGGTCTCATCGCCGACAACAGCATTATCGAGACTTTCCGGGTCAAGAAAACAAGAATCACCCGTCGTGACCAGGGCCCCTCGCACATTGACGGAGAGCCCGCTGACCTGGGCGTTGACCTGGACATCGCCTGCAACCCCGGACGGCTGAAACTTTTCGCCTCCCCATTCAAGACTCCCTTCAGACCGCTCATAACACCTGCCGAGTCTCTTATAGCCGATCTATCCATGACCTTCTCGAATCTTTTCCATTGATCCGGCTGAAAGTTTTCTTAGCCGGAAGTCACATTTTATACTGCATTGTCTTATTTTCTTGCATGGTCCACTACATTGAAACAGCAAAGGCTAATCTTCTGATTACGCTACTCAGGCCAACCATACTTACATCCTTGTTTCTCCTCATTGCTTTTCAGGCACGTTCTGACGAGGCGCGCGCATATGCCGCACTTGACTCTCTTGACAGATACGTCGAGGAACAGGCTAAATATCAGGAAGCAAAGAATGATGAGTTAAAGAAGTACACTAAGGCCATGCTTGCTGCTCCTCCCGCGCGCAGGCTTGCGATGCTTGACCGACTAGTTCAGGAATACCGACATGTCAACATCGATTCCACCATGACTTATAACAAAATGGGAGAGAATCTCGCCAAAACCCTTGGTGACAAAGAATACATAGAGCGTTTCGAACTCCACCTGTGTACCATGCTTCCCGTATATGGCGTCGTCAAGGAAGCGATGGACCGCTATGAGGCTATCAATCCCGACTCCCTTGTTCCGTCAAACCGCGCGGCATATTTCACTGCCGGAGACCTAATCTATAATTACGCGAAAGATTTCTATCCTATCGACATTCTGCGACAGAGAGCGGTCGAGAAAGCCGCCATGGCCAACGATTCCCTTATCAACTATCTTAGAGTCGACGGACCTGAATACAAATTCTATGATGCAGTAAGACGTCTTTCAGCCGGGTCGGTTCCCGAGGCCATCAAAGACCTCGAGAATCTACTCTCCACAATTCCTTTCGACAACCGCCTATATGCCCGCACGGCGGCTATAATCGGCAATGCTTACTCCACAGATCTACACCATACGAACGATGCCATCTTCTACCTTGCCCGTTCAGCCATGAGCGACATAGCCACAGGCAATAGAGAGACCACATCGCTGCACCGACTCGGCAAATTACTGTACGACAAAGGCGACATTGACCGCGCATACAATTATCTGACACTATCGCTGGCAACGGCCGTCTCATCCGGCTCACGCCTTCGCTCAATCGAGATTGCCGACGCGCTTCCACTCGTTTTCGAACAGGTCAACGAGCGAGACAAAAACGCAAGGGTCATCTTTATCATCGCTATTGTCATACTATCCATTCTCCTCATAGCCACATCCATCCTATTCCTTGTCTATAACAAGAACCGCCTGAAACTAAAGCGCGTAAAGGAAAAACTTGCAGGATCACTCAAAGTCAAGGACTCATACATACGCCAGATTCTCACTCTGTGCGGAGTATACCTTACAGCACTCGAGAGCTTCAACACACTCGCCGGACGTAAGATCAAGGCCGGGCAGCAACAGGAATTGCTCAACATGATTGAATCGGGCCGCATACTACGCGACCAGTTGCAGAACTTCTATGACGTCTTCGACTCAGCATTCCTTATGGTGTACCCGGATTTTGTCGATCAGGTCAACGAACTTCTCCTGCCCGATAAACAGATTGTCCTGAAAGAGGGCGAACATATGTCTCCCGAATTACGTATCCTCGCGTTCATGCGTCTTGGCGTCGACAACTCGACACAGATTTCAAAATTCCTCGGTCTGTCGCTGAACACAATCTATACATACCGCAATAAAATCAAAACCCGTGCCCTCGACCGCGACACCTTCGAAGACGAGGTGAAACGCATAGGCAAAATCGACTGATCCGGACCAAGTACGCGCCCATACGGGGCCGGCCAGATCTCATATACACCTATATATCACCTTATATTTTAACATAAAATTAGAAATAATTATATATTGATTATAAGATATTTACCGATATATTTACCTAAAAATAATTTATATTTTTGCTATACATTGTTTGAAATGGCTTGACGCTGCTATAATTTTGCAATCGCATTAAGGTAAATAATAATAATTCAGGTCTAAGATTCAAGGTTATTATTTTAGGATTTTTGTAGTATCATCAAGAAAAAGCGCTCTGTGAAGACCGCTTTTCTTGTTTTAAATATTCCGTGCCACACTCAGCCGTCCTGCAAGCATATGCCTCACAAAGATTACCGAAGTTGAAATGGCTGAGTGAATTTTCTTTTTATAACAAGGTATATATTGGTTTTATTTTGTAATTTTGCCGATGAGATATTCTATAAGCGCAACAATATAATAAACCACCCATATATGAATGTACTTGACCGATTCCTGCAGTATGTGAAGTTCGACACCCAGAGTGACGAACTCACCAACATGACTCCTTCGACTCCCGGGCAGATGAAGTTCGCATCCTTCCTCGAAAAAGAACTCAAGACACTGGGGCTAAGCGATGTCAGACTTGATGACAACGGATATCTGATGGCCCGTCTTCCCGGCAACATCACGGACCGAAAAGTCCCGACAGTCGGTTTCATCGCCCACATGGACACCTCTCCCGACATGTCCGGCCACAATGTCTCGCCCCGCATAATCGAATCATACGACGGCGGCGCCATCATCCTCAACAACGACCAGAATATCATTCTCTCACCTGAAGAATTCCCCGAACTCAAAAGTTACATAGGCCAGCCACTGGTAGTAACCGACGGCACCACCCTTTTGGGCGCAGACGACAAGGCCGGCATCGCCGAAATCATCTCTGCCGTGGCATATCTGATGGAACACCCCGAAATCAAGCACGGCGACATAGCCATAGGCTTCAACCCCGACGAGGAAATCGGCCTCGGCGCCCACAAATTCGACGTTCCCGCTTTCGGAGCGGACTTCGCATACACAATGGATGGCGGAGAAATCGGCGAACTTGAGTTCGAGAACTTCAACGCCGCAGTCGCCCGTGTCACGTTCAACGGCCGCAACGTTCACCCCGGTTATGCCAAGCACAAGATGATCAACTCGATGCGCATCGCAAACCAGTTCATGATCATGCTTCCACGCTGGGAGACTCCAGAACACACCGAAGGCTACGAAGGCTTCTATCACCTCGTGGGCATGGAAGGCACCGTAGAGAAAACCGTCCTGACATACATAATCCGCGACCATGACCGCGACCGTTTCGAGCGCCGCAAGAAGGAATTCGAGCACCTTGCCCGCAAGATCAACGCCGAGTTCCCCGGAGTCTGCGCTCTCGACATCCGCGACCAGTATTACAACATGCGCGAGAAAATCGAGCCCCTCATGTACATAATCGACATTGCCAAACAGGCCATGGTAGACAGCGGAGTAACACCAAAGGTTGTCCCCATCCGCGGAGGCACAGACGGAGCCCAACTCTCATTCAAGGGACTGCCCTGCCCCAATATCTTCGCCGGCGGTCTCAATTTCCATGGCCGCTACGAATATCTGCCCATCCGCTCAATGGAGAAGGCCCAGGAAGTCATCGTCAACATAGCCCGCATAGTCGGCGAACGTACAGAGGCATAAGTGATACGCCGGATGGCTGTCATAACCGGGCCCACGGCTTCAGGAAAGACCGCGCTTGCCATAAGGCTTGCACAGGCTTTAGGCACTCACGTCATCTCTGCCGACTCCCGTCAGATTTACCGCGGGATGCCGATAACCACAGCACGCCCCAGCAACGAGGAACTGTCCGCTGTCCCGCACCATTTCATCGAGACCCTCGACATTGACCGCTACTACTCGGCCGCAGAATACGAATCGGATGTACTCGGACTTTTAGCCTCAGGAACTATTCCCGGCGACACGGCGGTGATGTGCGGAGGCTCGATGATGTACGTTGACGCGGTGTGCAAAGGCATCAATGAAATGCCGACCATCTCTGCAGAAGTACGGCAGAGAGTCGTCGAACTGCGCAAGGAACACGGTAACAAAGGACTGCTGGCATTCCTCGAGATTGCCGATCCCGTGAGTTTCGCACGGGTAGACCTGGCAAACATGCGACGCGTGATGCATGCAATCGAGGTCACGATGCAAGCAGGCCGTCCCTATTCGGAACTTTGCGGCGAGCCAAAGACGCCCAGGCCCTTCGAAACCGTGAAGTTCATGATTGATCTGCCACGGGAACGACTTTTCGAGCGCATAAACCACCGTGTCGACACAATGGTGCGCGCGGGGATGGAGGAAGAGGCGCGACGTCTCTATCCCTTACGTCACCTCAATTCCCTGAACACGGTTGGTCTAAAAGAGTGGTTCGCCCACTTCGACGGCGCAATGGACAGAGAGACGGCCATCGCCCGCATCAAAAAGAATACCCGCGTGTACGCCAAGAAACAACTTACCTGGCTCGCGCGTGAACAGTCGGTTGTGCGTCTCGACCCGTCACGCGACCTTCTTGAACAGGCAATGGAGATACTGCAGTCAGAATCTCTGCCACGATGAGTCCGTAAGCCATGTCATTAGACACTGTGTCTGAATGTTTCCGGCCAATTCAAAAAGAATATAGTCCAAGACAAAAAGCAAATGAAAAAAATCTCGTCCACAAATCTGTGGCACAGCACTAAAGACTACATTTTCATCACCCTGGGCATGGCCCTGTACGCCTTCGGTTTCTGCGGATTCATACTCCCGACCAAAATCGTCATGGGCGGTCTGGCCGGCGTAGGCACCCTGGTTTACTTTGCCAGCGGCGAGGTGATACCCGTAGCCGTGACCCAATATGTCTGCAACCTCATACTGCTTGCATTCGCCTATAAGATTGTGGGCAGGAAGTTTGTACTCGGGACCCTCTTCGGCGCGACTATGATTTCTGTGTGGGTCGGCTTGTTCCAGCCCATATTCATAGGCGGCGTGTTCGAGAACGGCATCCTCCCCGGCGACCCGTTCATGAACATAGTCATAGGCTCATCCTTCATCGGCTTCGGCATAGGCATGTGTTTCGTTCACAACGGATCGTCCGGCGGCACGGACATCGTGGCGGCAATGGTCTCGAAGCACTCCAATGTCACCGTGGGCCGCACCATGCTATACACCGATGTCTTCATCATATCGTCATCTTACCTCATAACCCACGAGATACGCTACGTAGTGTACGGTTTCATGGTACTCGTAATCGTATCCTATCTCGCCGATCTGGTGATAAACACAAACCGTCAGGCAGTCCAGTTCACCATCATATCGTCGAAATGGCGTGAAATCGCAACTGCCGTCAACAACGACGCACACCGAGGCTGCACTGTTCTCGACGGCATGGGATGGTACAGCAAATCCACCGTCAAGGTGCTTCTGGTGATGTGCCGAAAAATCGAGTCGGTAAACATCTTCCGAATAGTCAAGTACATCGACCCCGAGGCGTTCATCACACAAGGCAATGTCAACGGTGTCTACGGCAAGGGCTTCGACAGCGTAAAGATCAAGATGAAGACCGACAACAGTGACATCTCGCACCGCATCGACCAGGACACACGGGCAGACTTCGGTGGACATAACTCTGTCAGCAATCCGGACAGTCCGCACATACACATCCCGGCCGACACATATGCCGACGGCTCCACCGCCGTACAGAACGACATTAAGCGTCCCGCCGGCGGCGGCACACCCATAGGGCGAATTTAAGAATACAACAGCGACCACATTATGAAGAAAATATCATACCTCATTATCGGTCTCGTGATTCCTGTGTATGCATCGGCAGACACCCATCCGTTTTTCGACAGTTCACGACCGGAGGGCTATGCTCCCGTGGTAGGAATACATGCAGGAGCCGGCGTGTCCACAATCACACAGAATTATTACAGCCAGATTGAGAACTGCTCGGACTTCTTCTTCACTCCAGGGGTCACAACAGTATTCGGCGCATCGGTGGAACTGCCAGTACGCAACTTTCTATCAATAGGCACCGGGGCTGACTTCAGCATCTCACACTACAACTGGTCAATGACCGTTGTAGAAGGCTCTATGAGTACAGTCAACACCCTCTACAACCGCAATACATACCGGACGCTTGAGATACCGCTTTATCTGAAGTTCGCATTCAACATCAGCGACAAGGTGCAGTGGACCAATCAAATCGGCTTCTACATATCACAAGGCATAAGCGGCAAATCGAAATACCGCGCGTATGTGTCCTCGACAGACCCGCTGGGGCAGTCGCAGGTAACAGTGAGCAACTACGAACGAGACTACTACAAGTCAGCCGACCCTGTCGTAAACGGCAACAGCCGCACCGACATAGGCGCCAACATAGGCACAGGACTGATGTTCCGCCAACACTGGACACTTGACATTGTGTTCCGTGCAGGATTCCTGAACATGGCACGCAACAACGGCGTCCTCGATATCCGCGAGCACAACTTGGCGGCGACGTTCCGCTTCGGATACAAGTTCTAAAGAATCATGAAAAGAGAAAATTACTATACCGAAGACCAAAATTCAAGTACGGTCCACGACGAGTGGGACCGCGAACACCTATGGCATCCCTACACATCAACCATAGCCCCTCTGCCGACCTATAAGGTAGCCGGAGCACAAGGCGCCGAGATTGAACTTGCCGACGGCAGGAGACTAATCGACGGCATGTCATCGTGGTGGTGCGTATGCCATGGCTATAATCATCCGGCAATAAACACCGCCATCAAAGTGCAACTCGAGAAGATGAGCCACGTGATGTTCGGCGGTTTCACCCATCAGCCTGCAATAGACCTAGGCAAGAAACTTCTCGCGCTTGCACCTTCGAAGATGCACAATGTGTTCTTCGCCGACTCTGGTTCAGTGGCAGTCGAAGTAGCCATGAAAATGGCTGTACAGGCTTCGGTCGCCCGTAGCGGCGACCATGGAAAAACAAACTTCGTGACCATACGCCGGGGATATCACGGCGACACATGGAACGCGATGAGCGTATGCGACCCCGTCACCGGAATGCACAGCGCCTTTGGTTCCGCGCTGCCCATACGATATTTTGTGCCCTCCCCGACATCACGCTTCGATGGCGAATGGAATCCCGAGGACATCAAGCCTCTGGAAGAAACACTCGAAAAGCACGGCAAGGAAATCGCCGCTCTGATACTCGAGCCGATAGTCCAGGGAGCCGGCGGAATGTGGTTCTACCATCCGCAATATCTCCGCGAAGCCCGCAGGCTATGCGACCAACATGGCATTTATCTGATTTTCGATGAAATAGCGACAGGATTCTGGCGTACAGGACGATGCTTCGCATGGGAACATGCCGGTGTCCAGCCAGACATAATGTGTGTCGGCAAATGTCTCACCGGCGGCTATATGACAATGGCCGCAGTAATGACCACAAAAGAAGTCGCCGACACCATCTCGCGAGGCGAGGCGGGTGTTATGATGCACGGCCCGACATTTATGGCCAACCCTTTGGCATGTTCCGCCGCATTAGCGTCGCTCAAACTTTTAGAAACAAACTATCCCGAAGGCATAGAAGAGCGCGTAAAACACATCAACAGACTCATCGCAAAAGGTATCGGACGGGCCCGCGAACTTGATAACGTCGCTGATGTACGCACTATCGGCACGATTGGCGTAATCGAAGTTAAGGAACCGGTCGATGTCGGCGAGTTCCAGAAACGCTGTGTCGCCAAAGGCGTATGGATAAGACCTTTCGGACGAAATGTCTATATTATGCCTCCATACGTGATAAGCGTCAGCCAACTCGAACATCTGACCACGGCCATGGTCGAACTCGTAAGCGGACTCTGAGATGCAGACCATACGCGAAACATTGGCACAGTTGGAGGCAGCCGACAATCTGCGCCGACTGCCCCACGACAGCGAGGACTCTCCAGTTGTTGACCTGAGTTCAAACGATTACCTTGGTCTGGCAGATGACATAGCCTTGCGAGAAGAGTTTCTTGCCGGACTTAACGTAAGGATTTTTCTGCCAACATCGTCGGCATCGCGTCTGCTCTCGGCACGTCAGGAAAGTTACGAGCGGCTCGAAACGAGACTATCCGAACTGTACGGCCGCGCGGCACTCCTGTTCAACAGCGGCTATCACGCCAACACGGGACTTGTCAGTGCTTTGGGAGGCAAAGGCACGCTATTCGTGGCCGACAAACTTGTCCATGCCTCGATTATCGACGGTCTGACTCTGAGCGGATCGCGCTTCGAACGCTTCCGCCATAATGACTACGACCATCTGCATCGCATCATCGAGAAAAACGGCAAAGATTATTCCCGCATTGTAATTCTATCGGAATCAGTCTTCTCGATGGACGGAGACATGTGCGACATCACAGCGCTTGCAGAAGCAAAGAGACTTCATCCGAACACATTATTATATATAGACGAGGCACATGCCGTAGGCGTGCTCGGTCCTCAGGGACTCGGATGCGTGGCAGAATCCGGTATGGCGGAGGATGTTGACATCGTGGTCGGCACTTTCGGAAAAGCATTGGCATCCTTCGGCGCTTTCGCCATACTATCACCGGAAATGCGCGAATTCATGGTCAACCGTGCAAGGTCACTTATTTTCTCGACATCAATTCCACCGGTGGTTGCCGACTGGTCCCTCTTCATGCTCGAGCATGCATTGAAAATGGATTCCGAACGAGAACATCTGCATGCGCTAGCGACAAAGTTACAGGCGTTCACTCATGCACCATCCAGTCTTAAAATCAATGGTAAGGCCTCGGCATCGCACATACAGCCACTGATAACGGGCGATGCACGCCGAGCCGTCGAACTCTCAAAGGAACTACTTGAACGAGGATTCAAAGTTCTGCCGATACGGACGCCCACAGTGCCTCCCGGCACCGAACGACTGCGCTTCTCGCTCTCGGCTTCAATGCCTATATCAGCATTGGACGATTTGGTTTGTTCCGGTATAAACATTTAATGCAATGTTTAAATAAGGTTAAACAGCGAAGAAATTTTGCGGAAGGCTTTGGCGCATGACAAAAAAGTTGTACCTTTGCACCATCGAAACATCGCGGAGTAGAGCAGTGGTAGCTCGTCGGGCTCATAACCCGGAGGTCGTTGGTTCGAGTCCAGCCTCCGCCACCAATCCAAAGAACTTGAAAATATTATTTTCAAGTTCTTTTTTGCTATTATTCAGATTATTATTAAATTTGGGGACTCCGTTATGGAACTAATACCAAATCAATCGTTCTCAGAATACTAAAACTTAAAAATCGATTTTTATGAAAAAGACTATTCTTGCCTTGGCGGTAGCCTTGAGTTCGTTGGGCTGCGCGGCGGTCACTTTTCCTTTCAACGTAACGGCTCCCACTTGGAACGAAGTCGCCGAATGTACCACCGAGGGCGGTGTGAATATCCGCAAAGTACCTTCCACCACGGCTCCCAAACTCGTTTATAATGAAGCAAAGATTGAAGACTTTGAAACACCTTTGAAATATCTTGCATACTGGGGTTCCAGAACCGGAGGAAACATCCATGCTGTAACTTTCAATGGAATCGCTCCAGTTGTATCTATAAAAGACGGATGGATAGAACTCTTAAAAGAAGGTCCCAAAAACGAATCAAACGCCTGGGTAAGTTCCAAATATTGCAAAGTTACCGAAATTACTCCAATCAGGGCGAGTAGTAATCCCGCTAGCCCGCAAGTCCTATTTTTCAATATCGAAGAAAACGTATATGCTATATATTTAGAAACTGATGAAATGAATGGCGAGGCAACTTTTTATATTGGCAAGGTTGCCGACGGGAAAATTGTATGCCCATACGCGTATACATGCGAATACGGGTTTGACATGTCCAACGAATCAGATCCGCCTTCAATTACCAAAAATGAATACGGCTCATATTTTTATTTGGCCACAAAGAAAGGTATGACAGGAGAAATGGATTCATATGGCTTCGCTAACTATAGTCCTGATGTTTCCAAATTGCCTGCAGAAACACTTGATTTTGTCATCAAGCATGCAAAACCTTTAGACGTCTCCTCAATAATTTATCTTTATGATGGTAATTACCATATTTTTTAATAAATCGGCAATAACAAATAGTTTACAAATCGGCAGTCAATAACTGCCGATTTTGTTTTTGCTAAATGTAATTTGTAATTTTATTGGTGGGGGGGAAAATGACGTATATTGGAAACGATGGGTGAGGGCCTGAATGTTAAATAATGATGTGTATTATAGATTTTTAATATTTTTGAGGGATTTTTTGGTTGAAATGGGATGATTTTTTTGTGATTTTTATGGTTTTTGTGTAAAAATTTTGTATATTTGCAACTGAACTCTATAATTAGGTTCGCAAATCGCCTGCCAAACCCGTTGTCACGCGGGATAGGAGTCACACCAAACCAAGAGCAGGCTCGCAGAAAATACCTTCTCTATTACATCTTCGTCATACGACATGGAAATAACAAGTCACACATTAATTAAGGATCTGTTAACCGAAGGGATGATTTCGGTACGGGCGAACAACGTCTGCGCCTCGAACGGCATCATGACGATAAATGATCTCATGGGATGCAGTCACCACGTTCTGGCGACCTTTGACAATTGCGGGAAGAAGACTCTGGACGAACTTCGCGGACTTAAGGAGCGCGTGGGTGGTGTTCCGATGATGAAAATTCCTGACCCTGAGAACGTAATACTTTACAACAAACTGGACGAGACATCGAAACGTTATCTTGACGAGCGCTTCGACGCAATGTTCATCACACTGTCGACTCGTACGCGCAATGTATTCAGCCATGTGAGAGGCATGAGCGACATGCTGGAGTACTGCTACGGCCAACGAGGCATAAACATGCGTCACACGCGCCTTTGCGGTCGCAAGTCGGCCTCGGAGTTTGAAACTTTCATCAATGAGTCAAGACGTCTGGTAGACGACTACCTGAAGAAAGTAGCAATGCTGGATGAGAATGGCCGCAACGAACTGCGTCGAAGTCACCGCATGGACATGACGCGGGACCGATTCCCCTTCCTGAATGAAGAAGAGATTGAGAGGGTAAGTTCGAGGGGAGATAACGGACTTACGCCGGTATTCCTGATGATACGCTTCATCATGCGCACAGAGACAAACCAGACGCTGGCATTCAGAAGTTATTACGGCCTTGACAAAGGCTGCGAGCGCAAGACTCTCGATGAAATAGGCCGTGAACTTGGACTGTCGCGCGAGCGTGTGCGCCAACTGATATGCAGTCCGGTGTCATTCCCGCCGGAGGTACTAAGAATAGCCTCAAGGCTCGCGATACGTCTCGGCAACACGGACCTTGTGGCATACGATTCGCCACTGTGGGAGGAAATTGAGAAAAACGAGGCAGAACCAAGCGGACTTAATGTATTCCAACTCATGGCCCTCATAACAGCGCTTGATTCAGATTATGCCATAACGACCTTATCGCGAAACTACGATTATCTTATACGCAAAGAATCTTTCAAGGGCATACGCCTGCTGAGCACTATACGTGACATGGAGCAGCGAATAGACAACCGTAGAATGCAGGAGGAACCTCTCGACCTGATGCCCTACATAGCCAAAGGCCGCATGGACAACTCCTCGGCCAAGGCTTCGAGCGTGGCCGCCCTGATGCGCCACTATCTGCATACAAAATACAAGTGCCGTCCGTCTGGAGACTTCAGGGTAATGATGCCCGCATCGACATTCAACATAATGAAGGCCATAGAAGAGATTATAGAGGAGAACAGGGGGCCAATAGCCTTTACTGACCTGTTCACACGCTTCGCTGAGCGGTATCCTGGCAATGTCCCGAGGAGCGAACTCAGTTTCAAGTCGTACATATTCCGAGACAAGAACATACGGTCGATAGGGAAGTCAGGGCGTTATGTACTTGCATCATGGGGAAAGATGCATACGGGGACGATCACCGACATGCTGGCGAACATTCTGTCGAGCGCCAACAATCCAATGACACTTTACGAACTGTACGAAGCCGTTTCAGAGATTTTTCCCAACACCAAGCCATCATTATGCGCCAATCTGATGTTTCTGGACTCGAAGCATAGATTCGTGCAGTACAAAGGCAACCGGTACGGTCTTTCCTCGCGCGAGTACCGTCCACAATGGGAAAAGCACGTTCCACGTAGCCATGCCTATGATTTTGACGCGCGCCTGGGAGAAGTAGAACAATTCGTGCAAGATAACGAGCGCATGCCCTATTCGGGCGGTGAACCCAGAGAGCGTCAACTGGCAAGATGGATAAAATGTGTGGCGAACGGACGAATCCACACCGACGAGACGCAACGTAAAAAGATATCGGAGTTTATGGCGCGGCATGCCGACATTCCACAGAATGGCGACGAACTGCGCTATCATAAAAATTGCCTAAAAGTAAAAGAACTGTATGACCGCACCGGACACATGCCAACCTACCGGGACGGAGTTGCGCTTAACAAATGGTTCCGGGAACAGATGACCGCCAAAGAAGAAGCGGCATCAGAGAATATCCGCCGCTACAGAGATGAATTACGGGCCTTCGTCAAGAGAATCGGGCTGAGATTTCCATAGTATAAAGCCTGTCAGGTGTCATTTGCCAGAGGACTTGTGTCGCGCGTATGCCGCAGCCATGCGGTTGTGGTACCCGCGTGATGCGTAAGAAGCGCCATTGTATCCACGTGCGAAAGCCGACCAGTTCTTTGACCTAAGGGCCGGAAGCAAGCCTGTATTGCGGATGAAATTGCCGAATAACTCGAGTTGGTCTCGTTCTGACCTGCTCATTAACTGCACGAACTCATCGGGAGAAGAAGCGCCACATTTACGCCAGTTGAAACCACCGATCTGGAACATTCCCCAGAACGTGCCCTCGATTGCGGAAAGGTCATGAATCTGTCTCGCCGCATCGAGACGTGCCTGCTGTGCAGCCTGCTGAGAGCCATAACGACGCGCGTTGGGTCTCTGGAAGACCACCGCGTGTGACTTAGTATAACGGGCAAGAGGAATCTTGTTCTTGGCTGCCATCCTGCGGAACATGCTGAGGTCAAAATTAATAAGCGGTTTCCCCTCGGTCCAGAAGCCCTGATGTGTCTTTCCGGCCTCAATGTCGACGACAGCCTTGATGGCAGCAATCTCGACACCAAGTTCCTCGGCTACCTCGACATAGTCCTCCTCTGTAAGCGCTCCATGCCTATCCTCAGGAGCTACGGCAAAATAGATTGTATCGCCGTCAACGATCTTGTAGTGGAGTCTGTCACCCGGCTCTATCGGGTCATGGGATTTCTGCTCTGGGCCACGATATGGCACGGGCCGGCATGCCTGCGCGGCGAAAAGAGCCGAGGCAAACGGAATTGCTAAAAAGAAGGCTGTGAGATTGCGTAGGTGTTTCATGGAAGTCAATTTTCATGGTCCGGAGGGATCCCGGAAAATTCAAAGGGGCAGGCCACAGGAAAGTGTCCTGCCCCTTTATGTATCGGGTGGCGGAACCGGTGGAATTCCGCTCAATTCAATGCAGTGAAAAAATCAGTCCCTGAGGTCTGCGACCTTCTCGATTGTGCGTCGCAACTGTCCCCAGAAGCGCTCGACTGCGGGAATGTACATGCGCTCGCTGGGTGAATGTACGCCCTGGAGTGTGGGGCCGAACGAGACCATATCGAGGTGAGGATACTTGAGCAGGAAAAGACCACACTCGAGACCGGCGTGGATAGCCTTGATGGCCGGCTTGACACCATAGAGTTCATCGTAAGCCTCGGAAGCGATGTGCATGATGCGGGATTCCATGTTCGGCGCCCATCCGGGATAGCCGTCTCCGTGTGTGACCTTTGCGCCGGCGAGGGTGAAGAGCGCCTCTACGCGGTGAGCGATATCCCACTTGCGCGACTCGACGGAAGAACGCTGAGAGGTTGTGACTAGAATCTCATCGTTGGCTATCATCTTGACGGAAGCGAGGTTTGTTGAAGTCTCGACAAGGCCCTCGAGTTCGCGGCTCATGGAGATGACACCGTGAGGAGCGGCATAGAGAGCCTCGACGAGCCGGCGCGTGGTGTCGGCGTCGACTGCGAAATCAGGCTTGTCGCAAGTACCGAGAGCCAGTTCGAGCGTAGGTTCGACACCCTTGTATTCGTTCTTGACATCGGCCACGTACTGGTTGAAGAGGGCAACGACTTCCTCCTTGCGGTCGGCGTGGACGCCGAAAACAGCGTGAGCGGCACGGGGGATGGCGTTACGGAGATTGCCGCCATCGACCTCGCAGAGCGAAATCTCGTGTTTCTGGCTTAGCGACCAGAGGAAACGGGCAAGCACCTGGACAGCGTTGGCACGTCCGGCGTTGATGTCCGAACCGGAGTGACCGCCGAGACCCTTGGAGATATCGAACTTGAAGTAGTGGAAGTCAGTAGGAGCGAAAGAACGGTTGTAGTGGAAATTGCAGGTTGTGTCAACACCACCGGCGCAACCGACAAAAATCTCGGCATCATCCTCGGAATCGAGATTCAGAAGCATCTTGCCTGTAATCATTCCCTCGCCAAGGTTATTTGCACCAGTAAGGCCCGTCTCCTCGTCGACAGTGAAAAGAGCCTCGAGCGGACCGTGAACGAGAGTATCGTCAACCAAAGCAGCAAGAGCGGCGGCCATGCCGATACCGTTATCGGCACCGAGAGTCGTGCCGTCGGCACGGAGCCAATCTCCGTCAACGATAGTCCTGATGGGCTGAGTCTCGAAGTCAAACGACTTGTCGTTGGATTCAGCGACCATATCCATGTGGGCCTGCATAATAACGCCCGGAGCCTGCTCGTGTCCAGGGGTGGCGGGTTTGCTCATGACGACGTTGCCGATGGCGTCGGTTTTAGCGGCTATGTTATGTTTGGCTGCAAAGTCAAGAAGATACTGACGGATTTTCTCCTCTTTCTTAGAGGGACGAGGCACCTGGTTGATCTGGTCGAAAATCTCGAAAACCAGACGGGGCTGAAGATCTTTGATTGTCATAATAAATATTTATATGGTTAGGTAAAAAAGTATTTATTTCAAAAAAAATCCCGTGACATAACAAACCCGACACGGGTTTCGGGTAATCAAGTCTCTCGGGAGAGAGAAATGCGAAAGAGGAAAAGATGCGCGAGTGATTAAAAAAGATTTCATCGTCTGAAAGTTTGTTAAAAAGCGACCTTTTTCGCCCTCTAAATTACAAAATAAAATTTATATATGCCTAATTTTCTGTTTTACTTTCCTATATTTGCACTCTGAAAAGAGCAATATTCCCATGAAAGTCGTAATAATAACCCTGATATTTTCCCTTTTTATGCTTGCCATAGCATTCATAATGCTTGGAGTGAAGGTATTCTTCGTAAAAGGGGGCAAATTTCCCTCGGGTCATGCGCACGACTCTGCGGCGCTAAGGCGCCGGGGCATAGGTTGCGCCCATCACGAAAAATAAACAAACTCAAACCATACATCACCAATCCGCTAAATGAAAACATTAGCCAAATCAGTCAAAATCCTGCTCGCCACAGGAATCTTCATGCTCAGCGCCATCTCATGCTCCGGCAACGAAAACGACAAGGCAAAAGAAGACAGCCTGGCAGCCGCCAAGAAACATCCCGCAACCGAAAAAATCGCAGACAAAGGCTTCGCTCCCTCATCGAATATCCGTTACGTCGACGACACCCTTCTGATGCAGAAATACGACTTCGCGCGCATCACTCTCGAAGAATGCCAGAAAATTGCTCTCGAACTTCAGAACTACCAGAACAGTCTTGCTCGCCAACTTTCGGAGCGGCAGGCAGCCATACAGCAAAAAATCCAGACCAACAGTTACCTGTCCGAGGCATCGTACAAAGCCGACATGACGGAACTGCAGAAATTCGACCAGTCGTGTCAGGCACAGTATGCCAAACGCGCCCAGTCCGACAACGACAAGATAGAAAAGAAGACCTTGGCGCTGCGCAATGCCATAGACAATTTCATAGCCCGCTATAACCAGACCCACAAATACGACGCCATCCTCTACAAGAGCGCCGGACTGTACTTCAATCCTCAACTGGACATCACGGAGGAAATCGCCACACTGATGAACAACGAGTACAAGGCAGCAAAAGAGCCTGCAAAAAAATAAGAGTCTCACAGTCCAAGCCTCCTGATTTATGTCAGATTCACTCGTAATCATCCCGATGTACAACGAGAAGGAGAACGCCGCCGCTATAATCGACGCCGTCCTGTCACTTCCCGTGCCCTTCGACATTCTGGTAATAGATGACAATTCCCCCGACGGGACCGCAGCGATAGTCAAGGGCAAGATCGCCGAGAATCCAGGACGCATCAGCATTATCGAGCGCGAAGGCAAACTCGGGCTCGGCACCGCCTACATAGCGGGATTCAAGTGGGGACTGTCCCGCGGCTACGAGTATATATGTGAAATGGATGCCGACTTCTCGCACAATCCGTCTGACCTGGTGAAACTGCGCGAGGCTCTGGTTTCGGGCAAAGGCGATGTCGCCGTTGGCTCACGTTATGTCTCGGGAGTAAATGTAGTCAACTGGCCCATGGGCCGGGTCCTCATGTCCTACTATGCCTCGAAGTATGTGCGAGTCGTAACCGGGATGAGCGTACGCGACACGACCGCCGGTTTCGTCTGCTACCGCCGCGAGGTCCTGGAGGCCATGAACCTTGACGCCATACGTTTCAAGGGATATGCCTTCCAGATCGAGATGAAATTCACGGCAAAGCAACTAGGCTACCGCATCGTCGAGGTGCCAATAATCTTTGTAAACCGCGTGCTAGGCACATCCAAGATGTCGTCAGGCATTTTCGGGGAGGCACTTACAGGCGTCATAAAACTGAAATGGTGGGCGACTACCGGGAAACTGAAGCAACGGCACCATAAATAAAGACACGGCGTCATGCCGCAAACATCTATGACAACAATACTCAACAACATATATATGCCCGGAGCCAACAGCGTTGGGCATATTGTCATAAACGAAGAGCACATCGAATCTACATGGCCTGGACTCAGTGACCACCCGGATGCCATCGACTGCCACGGCGCAACGGCGCTTCCCGGTGCTATAGACATTCATGTGCATTTCCGCGAACCCGGCATGACCCACAAGGGGACAATCGCATCGGAAAGCCGTGCGGCTGTAGCCGGCGGCGTAACGTCGTTCGTTGACATGCCAAACGTCAAGCCCGCAAGTCTGACAAATGAATCGCTCGCAGAGCGGATGGTCATAGCCGAGCGCACCTCGTCTGCCAATTACGGATTCTGGCTAGGTGCATCGGCGGAAAATGCCAGCGAGATCGCTTCGGCAGACTATTCGCGTGTCGCAGGCGTAAAACTTTTCCTTGGGTCATCGACCGGAGGTCTGCTAGTGTCCACGGACTACGATATAAGCCGTGTGCTTGAGGCCGTACCCGAGGGCATAGTCGTAAGCGTCCATGCCGAAGACAACGGTATAATCGACGAATGCCGCCGACGCATCATAGACATGTATGGCCCGGACCCGGAGGTAAGATTTCACTCACAGATACGGCCGGCGGCAGCATGTGTCCACGCGACAGAACGTATCCTTCGGCTGGCATCACGTTACAATACCCGCATACACATCGCCCATGTCTCGACAGCCGACGAACTGTCACTGTTCAGTGCCGGCAGCCCGAACGAGAAGCGTGTCACGTGCGAGGTATCGCCGCACCACCTGCTGTGGTGCGACGAGGACTATGCTACACGCGGCGCCCGCATAAAGATGAACCCATCAGTAAAATCAAGAGCCGACCGCGACGCCCTGCGGCGTGCTGTTACGGAAGGGCGCATCGATGTCATCGCCACCGACCACGCGCCACATCTGCCTTCAGAAAAAAAAGGTGGCGCAATGAGCGCGATGTCCGGAGCGCCCATGGTACAATTCTCTTATGCCGCCATGACTGACATGTTCGGTCCAGCCAAGGCGTCGCTTCTTATGGCAGAGAATCCGGCACGTTTGCTGGGAATTGAAGGACGTGGAATAATCGCACCCGGGAAATACGCAGACATTGTGCTTGCCCAAGAAACGGCACCCTACCCTGTCACGGATTCAGACGTCATCAGCACATGTGGATGGACACCACTTGCCCCCGAAAGCGGGAACGGTTCGCCATTACTTCTCAGGACAAAGATAAGCACTATCGCGATCAACGGGTTTCCCGCAAAACCACAAGCATTAAGATTCAACAACAGATGATAGACAAAGACAACAAACAACCCGATACAGACAAACCCAAAACCTCATACCGGCTACTGTTTCTCGGGCTATTGCTATTAATGATACTCGCCTGGTACTATCTCGACAAATAACGTGTCCGCTCTCATAAATTTTTACTAATTTTGCACTATGATTGAACGCATAATTATCATAGACTCTGTCGACCCGCTGGTCTTCTATGGGGTGAACAACGCCAACATGCACCTTATACGCAATCTCTTCCCGAAACTGCGTATAGCAGCACGTGGAGGCGTCATCAAGGTGATAGGCGAGGACAGCGAGACAGCCGAGTTTGAAAAAAAGATAAAAGAACTCTCGGAACACGCCGAAAAATACAACAGGCTCACCGAGGAAAACATACTTGACATAGTCAAGGGCGACTCTCCAAAAGAACTTCGCAAGGACGAAGTCATCATATACGGAGTCAACGGCAAGCCTATAACAGGACGCACCGCCAACCAGCAGAAACTGGTGGACGCGTTTATCCATAATGACCTGACATTTGCATTAGGCCCGGCAGGAACCGGTAAGACATACATCGCCATCGCACTCGCTGTACGAGCCCTAAAGAACCGCGAGGTACGCAAGATCATACTCTCTCGTCCCGCAGTCGAGGCGGGTGAAAAACTGGGATTCCTGCCCGGTGACATGAAAGACAAGATTGATCCGTATCTACAGCCTCTATATGACGCCCTGGAAGATATGATTCCAGCCATGAAACTCAATGAGTACATGGAGTCCAATGTCATTCAGATCGCACCTCTGGCATTCATGCGCGGACGTACACTCAACGATGCCGTCATTGTACTGGACGAGGCACAGAACACCACCGTTCATCAGATTAAGATGTTCATGACCAGGTTAGGCATGGGCTCAAAGATGATCATAACCGGAGATGTCACACAGATAGATCTGCCCCGCACCACCGTATCGGGACTTGTGCAGGCTCTGAAGATACTCGACGGGGTAAATGGTATAGGACGTGTGGAGTTCACTAAGAAAGATATCGTGCGTCATCATCTGGTCCAAAGGATAGTCGAGGCATACGAACGTTATGACGATGCTCAAAAAAGCAACACTGCCAGTCAGGAAGCCTCATCCGACAATCCTCCACAAGAATAATAATCCATAATCCCTAATCAATAAACGACAATGCCTACCCTCACCAACACCGACTTCAAATTTCCCGGTCAGGTCTCACTTTATCACGGGAAAGTACGCGATGTCTACAACATTAATGACAATATGCTCGTTATGGTCGCCACAGACCGAATCTCGGCATTCGATGTCGTACTGCCAGAAGGCATACCCTACAAAGGTCAGGTACTGAACCAACTCGCCGCCTACATGCTCGATGCTACGGCCGAAGCGGTCCCCAACTGGAAACTAGCGGTACCGGACCCTATGGCCACCGTCGGCATTAGAGCCGAAGGCCTTAAGGTCGAGGTCATCGTGCGAGGCTACATAGCAGGCAGCGCATGGCGTGCATATGCAAACGGGGCCCGCGACATATGCGGAGTACCTCTGCCCGAGGGACTGCATGAAAACGACCGTCTGCCGCATCCAATCATCACTCCAACCACCAAGGCTGACGAAGGCCACGATCAGGATATCTCACGCGAGGAAATAATCGCATCAGGCCTAGTCAGTGACAAAGACTGGGAACAGGTTGAACAATATGCACTGAAACTTTTCGCCATCGGCACACAGATGGCCGCGGAAAAGGGACTTATTCTCGTTGACACTAAGTACGAGTTCGGAAAGGCCGACGGCAAGATCATTCTCATCGATGAAATCCATACTCCAGACTCATCCCGCTATTTCTACGCCGAAGGATACGAAGAGCGTCAGCGACTGGGACAGCCCCAGCGCCAGCTCTCCAAGGAGTTCGTGCGCCAATGGCTTATACAAAACGGTTTCATGGGCCGCCCCGGTGAAAAAGTTCCCGAAATGACACCAGAGGTATGCAACAGCATATCTGAACGTTACATGGAACTATACGAGAAACTGACCGGACAGCAGTTCGTAAAAGAGACTTCCGAAGACATTTCCCGTCGCATCGAGACAAATGTACTCGACTGCCTGTATAACCTCGCAAAATAAATTTTGCATTATAAAGCCTGTCGCCACTATACGGAGGCGACAGGCTAAACTCTTTTTCCCGAAATGTCATCCTACGAAGTCGAAAACATAAATCCTTACACCGAAGAAGGTTGTTCAAAAGGTCAGCAGGTAGCCGAGATGTTTGACCACATAGCGCCTGCCTATGACCGTATGAACCGCCTGATGACCTTCGGACTCGACCGCGTATGGCTGCGGCGCACCATATCGGCAATTTCCAAGGCCGAGCCACGGAATGTCCTGGACATAGCCACTGGTACCGCCGATGTTGCCATCGCACTCGCACGCAAACTGCCGGATGCCTTAATCACCGGAATAGACATTTCGGAAGGGATGGTGAACATCGGCAAACAGAAAGTTAGCCGTGCCGGACTCGAAAGCCGAATCAGACTCGAAACCGCCGACGCACTGGAACTGCCTTTCGAAGATAATTACTTCGATGCCATAACCGTGGCATACGGTGTACGGAATTTCGAACACCTTGACCGAGGTTATGCCGAAATGTCAAGAGTACTCCGTCCTGGAGGACAATTATTTGTTCTTGAACTTACAGTCCCGGCATCTCCCCTGACCAGACCCTTATATAACGTATATACACGACTGGTTATTCCGACCGTAGGAAGAATTATGTCTAAAGACAACAGAGCGTACACTTATCTTCCGGAGTCAATCCAGGCTGTCCCGTCACGAGGAAGCATGGTCGGACTCATGAAGCAGGCCGGATTCTTCCAAGCCAGGTATAAATCACTCTTCCCCGGTACAGTATGCATATACTCTGCCATAAAACCAGAATAAAACAGGCGCCACACTAACGCTAACCCTATCATATAAAAACCGACATCATCACCTGTCATGAATGCCGTCAAAGTACTTCGCGCTGCCTTCATTATTACAGCGCTAACTGTCAGTTCCAACATCTTCGCACAGAATACCAGCAGGTCGTCCGCAGACACCATCAGACTCACTCCGGCAGCCATACCGGCTTCTTCGGCCCCTGTTCCCGTATTCGATTCCAATATATCGAATAAAGCGATAAAAATCGAAAACAAAGAGATATTATCCGTTTTCGATTCACTCGCCATGGTATATGATTCCATACCGATGGAACCGAAAATCTTTGTCACCCCACTCCCCAAGTGGTTCTTCCGCCCCGTATGCTACACGACCTTCCACTATTTCCCGGAGTTCAAGCCTTTCGAACCTGAGATAAGTGGAAATCCGTCGTTAGAATGGGTCGAGCGAGAAAAAGCATCCGAACTCCAGCAGCAGATGGCGCTTCAACGATTCATGATCGCCCGTCCTGACCTTGTGCCATACAATCTTTCCCTTCTTCCCGAAGCGCCAAAGCAATATGTCGCGGAAATCGATCCTCAGGACCACACTATCGAGATACGCGAGGTGAAACCAAGCAACAACATTCTTGATACAAGTCCAGACCTGAAGAAACGTCACTGGATACGGTCGTTCGCATCCTCACTCCAGTTCTCGCAGGCATATATCTCACCCAACTGGTACCAGGGAGGCAACAATAACCTGAACATGCAGCTGAACATCTCCTACGATGTAAAACTTAATCCTGCATTTCACCCTAATCTGCTGTTCGAGTCTAGTTTCAGATATAAACTAGGACTTAATTCAGCGCCCGAGGACTCGCTACGAAACTATTCCATATCTGAGGACCTTCTGCAGATAAACTCTACCTTAGGTTACAAAGCCGCGCGCCGCTGGTACTACTCCATGTCGGCAATGTTCAAGACACAGTTGCTGAACTCATACCGAAAGAACACAAACAATCTTAAGTCAGCATTCCTTTCACCCGGAGAACTTAACATCGGTCTCGGTATGACATATAACTATGTAAACAAAAAGAAAACATTCTCTTTCGACGCATCGATCTCACCTCTTACATACAACATGCGGATATGCACGAACATGTCGATAAACCACGAGGATTTCGACATATCGCCCAATCGCAAGACAAGCAGTAAGATAGGTTCTTCCGGCGAATTCAAACTACACTGGCAACTGGCCCGCAACATACGCTTTACCTCGCGACTGTTCGCATTCTCGGATTATGCCCAGTTCCGCGCCGACTGGGAAAACACTCTGGCAATGGACATAAACCGTTTCCTTTCGACCCAGATTTACTGCGCCGTTCGATATGACACCGAGACTCCACGAATCACCGACGAACCTGACTGGCACAAACTTCAGGTCAAGGAAATACTCTCGTTCGGTTTCTCCTATAAATTCAGTTCTATCTGATTTTTGACACAATCATTATGCGAAGAGTCCTGCTAAGCCTGCTGTCATCATTGTATGTAATCGGATGTTTCGCCAATAGCGAAATCGATAACATCGCGCCTTCTCCAAAGCAGGCTGCGATTAACGCCGTAGTACAGGCATCAGCAGGCAGAACGCTATCCCCGGTCGAAGGTGTGTGGCAGGCAGGCCCCTGTTCGTTGATTGCCATAATACGAAAAAGTCGAAGCGTCTATGACATAATATTATATTCTTCGGATGACCTAAGCATCTCTTTGCCCGTAAAAATCGGTGAAATGACCGCAGGTGCCCGTCCGGGACTTTATGACACTCACATAGCACGTCGTATAAACAATAAAGGGAAACTGTCCCGAACAGAATCTCTTGCAGTCACAATCAGTGACAACGGATCATGGCTTGAGTTCGAACAATATAAAAAGGGAGTGCGCGTTAATCTTTCACGCCTGATTCCTTATATGTTCCGCCATGCTATTCAGAGCATAGACACGCGTCCAAACGGGCTTACCGGTGCAAGACGTGTCTATCCGGACAATTACTATACCGATGACAATCCACTGATTATCTAATTACGGGTTATTCCGGACATCATTAACCATGCTGCCATGACGAAATTATTACTTCTGACTGCAGTAATCATTCTCTGTCATTTTAATATTGACGCCAAGCGTACGCGTACCACACGCATACGCCCAGTGGCTCGCACCGAGACAAATGATGTCCATTGTGATTCACTCTTAATCGGAGTTGACTCGCTTGTATATCTCTCGGGGTACGAAAAAACACTTCGTTCACGGCATGAAAATATATATGCCGCGAATCTCAGCGATTCCCTGACGATAGAATCAGTCCGAATCAAGATAGAATACATTGACACGAAGGGGCGACAACTTCATGGCCGACAGGTAACTATTCCTTGCGACATTCCACCCGGGGAACGACGCCTGCTGTCTTTTCCCTCCTGGGACCGGCAATTTGTAATGTATTATATCCATTCTGCACCAACACGCACCTCTGCACAGGCAACTCCCTATGACGTGATCTTTAATCCCGTGTCCGTCTATTATTCACGGAAATAAGCCAGATAGTTTCAGGAAACCGAGGTATATTTCATCGCCAGAACATATAAGCGCCTCGTCCTCCAGACGATGTGTAGCGCCACAGTGCTTTCATAAGAGTACGACGCCACCATACCATATTCTCTTTTGCCAAAGCCTCAGAAAGCAGATTGCATGCGAGCTTATCCTTACCTTCGCTTTTATAGTGAGCGGCAAGGACAGAACGGACATAGTTTATCATCAGGGCAAGACGCTCTTTTTCAGGATTATCGGAAATCAATATGGCACTCTCCGCATTATTGAGAGACCTCTCCCACTTACCTGCCCGTGAATGGAATTCTGAACCGGTGATTGATTCTTTCTGATGATAGATATCCACCAGAATCTCCGGGATTAGTCTGATCTTAGGATTCTGCAACAGAAGACGGACTCCAAGTTCCCAATCCTCCCAACCGGTCAGATTTTCGTTCCAGCCTCCGATAGTCTTATAAATAGATGTTTTTGCAGCAAAACACTGTGTGCTTAGTACACAATTATACAGATGTCTTGCCCAAATGTTCTTTACATTATACCGCCTTAGATGTGGCTTTTTCCCACGACCTATGATACAAGACCACCAGCATACCAGATCAAGACTCTTGTCCGAAGCAAATTGACCCATAACTTTAGCAATAAGGTCAGCATGCATTGTGTCGTCAGAGTCAAAGAACATCATGTATTCCGAGGAAACCTCAGCAAGTCCGCGATTACGGGCCTTCGGCGCTCCGGGACGTGACTCATCGAAAATTCTCAGAGAAAAATCCGATGTGGCATGAGCGTTACCCCATGTTTCAACAACGGCACGCGTATTGTCGGTCGAGCCATTGTCAACGACCACAATGTCCAAAGGACGGTAATTCTGATTATAGATGCTATCCAGGCATCTGACAATCAGATTCTCGCGATTCTTTACAGGAATCACCACGGACATTGTTTTCAATACACTCATTTCTGAACTATTTGCTTTATAACACGGGCTGGGCAACCGCCAACAACTGTATCAGGGGGGACATCCCGGGTAACCGTAGACCCGGCTGCAACAACGGAACGGTCGCCGATTGTAACACCAGGCACAATTGTAACACTACCGCCAATCCATACGCTGTTACCGATAGTAACAGGCTCGGCCCATTCAACAAAAGTATCACGGCTCTCAGCCTCAAGCGGATGACATGCCGTATATATACTTACATTAGGACCAATCAGGACGTTGTCACCTATTGTAACCTTGGCTTCGTCAAGTATCGTGAGATTGAAGTTAGCAAAAAAGTTGTCGCCTACATGAATGTTGCATCCGTAGTCACAGCGGAAAGGCTGGTTGACATTTATATTCTTGCCGCATGAACCGAGAAGACCACGTAACAATTTTTCAAGCCCTTCCGTGTCGCGAGGATCCTTGTCATTGAACTCCTTGATTTTGACTCGAGCATCTATCAGACGGTCACGAAACTCGGAATAACCGGCATCATAAATCTCTCCGGCAAGCATCTTAGCCCACTCACGTTCGAAATAAGATTTATTATCTTGCTCTTTCATTGTATTTTTTCAAAAGAAGCCATTGCGATGGCAGCCTGAGCGGCCTCTGCACCTTTGTCTGACTCAGTGCCGTCGGCACGCACCATGGCATCATGCTCACTATCGACAGTCAGAACACCAAAAATCACTGGTACGCGACCTAAACGATTCAATGAGGTCACGCCTTGTGTCACAGACTGACATACGTAATCGAAGTGAGGTGTTCCGCCACGGATGACACAACCAAATACGATTACGGCATCATATTGGTCACTATTTACTAGCCTAGCCGCAGCATAAGTCAATTCCACAGCCCCCGGAACGTCATAAGTAACTATACCTTTACCGACTGCGAGGCCTGAAGCCTCAAGTTCACGGATTGCCGAATCACGCAGAGTATGGGTAATACAGCTGTTCCACTGAGCAGTGACAATAGCCACGCGCATATCTTGCGACGCCTTATGTTTAAGTACGGGAACTGCTCCCGCAGTTGCTGTTGACATAATTATTTCTGAAAAATATGATTAGCAGATCTAAATTTTACTGAAGTCTAAAAGTCACAGGGAGATTGTAACTAACCCTAACCGGACTTCCATTAACCTTACCCGGCATCCATTTAGGCATTTTTTTTACCACTCTAAGAGCCTCTTTGTCAAGAGCGGGATGTTTGCCTCTAACTACGCGAGAAGACGATATGCTACCATCTTTCTCTACAATAAAACTTACAATTACTCTACCCTGAACACCTTCTTCCGCTGCGACAGCAGGATATGTAATGTTGCTGGCAAGCCATGTGTAGAGAGCCCCTTCTCCCCCGGGGAATGAAGGTTGCTGCTCGACACAGGACATATCATGAACAGTATTATCATACTCAGGCTGGGACTGTGTTTTTGGTTGTTCCTGGGTCGCAGCAGGTTGCGACGGTTTAGCCGGAGCGGATGGGGACGAAGACGATGTTTGGACTGGCTTTTGTGATGGCGCAGAAGTCTGAGGAACCAATGACTGATCTTCCACGACCTTAACATCGGTTTGCTCAACCGCAATTTCTTCAGCCGGACTATTAAGACCGTCAAGATTCAACCGATAATTGGTCGTGTCTTTCGGAGCCTCGTCATCATCACTATCCTGAGCAGCCTTACGGCATGATCCAAAAGCAACCGCTATAGTTACCGCCAACGAAATGAGCATCAGTTTTTTCATGGGAAAGTGCTTTTTAATAATTAAAAAATACAAGTTTTTATCAGATTATCCTGGAATCTCCTCTTGCGGCTCCACCAAGATAGCCTCCATGATGCCTCAAGGCGTAATCCTCCCGAGTAAATCCTATGGCCTGCATGGTATTGACAACAAGGATATCACCTATTACAGTCATAACCGTGGTAGACGTAGTCGGAGTAAGTCCTAATGGGCATACCTCTGGCGCCCCTCCGGTATTTATGTAAACATCGGAGGCCTGGGCAAGCGGCGAATCCGAATTACCACTTATTACAATAAGTGGAATCTGAGGGTATAATCCCTTGGCTAGTCTGATGACATCAATAATCTCGCGCGTTTTGCCTGAATTGGATATCAGCAACATGACATCATCGGGCTGAAGTACGCCCAAATCGCCATGCTGGGCCTCGCCGGGATGCAAGTAGACGGACGGAGTACCTGTCGACGAGAATGTCGTTGCTATATTCTGGGCTATCTGACCGGCCTTTCCCATGCCCGAGGTAACAAGTTTACCTTTCCTGTTATGAACATGCTCGACAATCATGTCGACGGCCTCGCCGAAGGCAGGAGTGACAGGTATTGATGCGATTGCATGACTCTCTGCCTCAATTATTTCTTTTATAGAGTTTTCTATGTCCATTTATTCTTTCTATATGAGAACAGGCTTAATCCTTCGACAGTAATGCGAACGCATATCTTGAGGAAAGCCGTTCGCAAAGTTAACACTTTTAGACTTTCCACCCAAGCCACGGCGCATTTCTTTATGCAATATAACTAAGATTAGAACCAATCTGAATGAATAATTGTTATTAAATCATAAAAAGAAAAGTACACAAAGCATTACAACATCATAATATAACATAACTATGGCACACAATTCAAACAATCAGGATTCAGGATGGGGCCTATGGCTAGCCGCCGGTCTTATCGTCGCGGCCCTTACGCTTGGCGTCCTTATCTACATAGGATGGATCAACTCACGTACACACGTTGACTCGATGAACGGAGACAATGTCGAGCAGGATTATCCGATTACGGCCGCCCAGGCCGAGTCAGTCGGAGTTCAGGACTGGCAGAATCCGGAGGATGCTTCCTTTGAAGAAGTTATCGTAGACCATGCACCGACCCCAGAACAGACAGCAGACTCGGAAATGGGCGACTAAAGTACGGATTACCATCCCAAAACAATAACGTCTCCGCATAGACAGAATATCTCATTGAAACACACTTCCCGCAACAGACTACGACTCTGATGCGGGACTTGTTTTTAATATCATTTATTCGTACCTTTGCGATAAATTAAATTAACCCGAACAAGACTTCCTGTAAGAGATGAGAAAATGGCGAATTGAAGACAGCGCCGAACTGTACAACATAAACGGCTGGGGTCGCAGTTATTTCAAAATTAACGACAAAGGACATGTTACTGTTGTTCCCAAGCAAGGTTGCGCCGAGGTTGATCTCCGCGACATAATGGACGAACTGCAGGTGCGCGATATCTCGTCACCTCTTCTTCTACGTTTCCCTGACATACTTGACAATCGCGTTGAAAAAATCTCTACCTGTTTCCAGCAGGCTGCAGAACGCTATGGATACAACGCACAAAATTACATGATCTATCCCATCAAGGTCAACCAGATGCGTCAGGTTGTAGAGGAAATAGTTGACTACGGCACTAAATTCAACATTGGTCTCGAGGCAGGCTCTAAACCCGAACTTCATGCCGTCCTTGCCACGAACATCAAAGATAATGCGCTGATCATCTGCAACGGATACAAGGACGAGAATTACATTGAACTTGCCCTTCTCGCCCAGAAGATGGGACGACGTGTCTATCTTGTTGTTGAGAAACTCAACGAACTGCGTCTGATTGCAGAAATCGCACAACGGCTGAATGTCCGGCCCAACATTGGCATCCGCATAAAACTCTCATCCACCGGATCGGGGAAATGGGCAGAAAGCGGAGGAGACCAGTCAAAGTTCGGGCTGAACTCTTCGGAACTTCTCGCAGCCATTGATTTTCTTGAAAAGAAGCAACTTACGGACTGTCTGAAACTCATACATTTCCACATCGGCAGCCAGATTACAAAGATTCGCCGCATCAAGAACGCTCTGCGCGAAGCTACTCAATATTATGTACAACTGACGAAGGAGGGTTTCGACATCGACTTCGTGGATATAGGCGGTGGACTTGGTGTCGACTACGACGGCACACGCTCGTCGACTTCAGAGTCTTCAATGAACTATTCTATCCAGGAATATGCCAACGATGCTGTATCGGCTCTAGTGGACGTATGCACCAAGAACGATATCCGTCAGCCCAATATAATAACAGAGAGCGGCCGTTCGCTGACCGCCCACCATTCCATTTTAATTTTCGAGGTTCTTGAAACCACCACCCTGCCTTCCTGGAAAGAGTCGGAGACTTTGCCTGAGAACTCGCATGAGTTAGCCCGCGAACTTTTCGAGATATGGGACAATCTTGACCACCAGCGTCTCTTCGAGAGTTGGCACGACGCCCTGCAGATACGCGAGGAGGCCCTCGACCTGTTCTCGCTCGGGATGCTCGACCTGGAGACAAGAGCCCAAATTGAGAAACTCTTCTGGTCAATAGCCCGCGAAGTCGGCGAGATGGCTGTATCCATGAAACATCCCCCGGAAGAACTGCGCAAGATAGCACGCATGATTCCTGACAAGTATTTCTGCAATTTCTCGCTCTTCCAGTCGCTGCCTGACTCATGGGCCATCGATCAGGTTTTCCCCATCATGCCTATCCAGCGACTTGACGAACGCCCTTCGCGGACATGTACCATTCAGGATATCACCTGCGATTCGGATGGTAAGATCGCCAATTTCATAACACAAGGCGAAACGACCCCTGCACTTCCCGTGCATGCAATAAAACAAGGCGAGAAATACTATCTCGGCGTTTTCCTTGTCGGTGCATACCAGGAAATTCTCGGAGACCTCCACAACCTGTTCGGCGATACAAACGCCGTCCACATCAGCGTCTACAACGACCGCTACGAGATTGACCAGGTGATTGACGGAGAATCTGTCGCCGATGTTCTCGAATACGTTCAGTTCTCTCCCAAGAAACTGGTCCGCAATGTCGAAGCATGGGTTACAGCCTCGATGAAAGCTGGCAAAATTACACCCGAAGAAGGCCGCTCATTCATCTCGACCTATAGGTCGGGACTCTATGGCTACACATATCTCGAGAAAGACTGATAATAAATAGTCCTTGCGGACTAAAATTTTATAAAAGACTATCGCTTGCGTCACTTTCTGCAATTAAGTTACAACGGCGCTCCTTTCAACGGCTGGCAGATACAGCCTGACCGTCCAAGCGTCCAAGGCGCGCTTCAGTCGGCTTTGCGCACTGTCACCCGACAGGAAATCGCCGTAACCGGAGCCGGGCGGACCGACACCGGTGTACACGGACACATGATGATCGCTCATGCCGACCTTCCGGAAAAATATGACGATCTGTTTCGTCGTGAAGGCCTGCGGCGTGCGCTATGTGGCCTCTGCCGTCCTTATATCGCAATCCAGGGCATCACACCTGTCGCCCCGGACGCCCACGCACGTTTCGATGCCTGCGAACGGACATACCGCTACTTTGTCCATACAGCAGAAGACCCTTTTTTATCAGACCGATCATGGCTCACTCATGCCGAACTCGATTTTGGAGCAATGAATAGGGGCGCCGCATTGCTTGTCGGTCGCCGCGACTATACTTCTTTCTCCAAACTTCACACCGACACAAAGACCAATATCTGTGACATACGACATGCACAATGGGTGCAGGAATCCCCTACCCGATGGTATTTCGAGATTTCGGCAGACCGATTCCTGCGTAACATGGTCAGGGCCATAGTCGGTACTCTCGTAGATGTGGGACGAGGCAAACTTACACCTGAAGGCATACTAGAAATTATCAACCGACAGAACCGCACGGCGGCCGGTGAATCAATGCCTGGACACGCCCTTTTCCTTTGGGATATAAAATATCCGTACTTCAATCCGATTCAACTATGAAATATATATCCGGTATGCTAAAATTCATTGCAATGACCGCTCCGTCATTGCTAATGGGTTCATGCCAACTATCAAATGCCAATGGTCACATAGACTTTCCTGATACCGAGGCAGGCGAACTCATGAAAGTCGTCGTTCCGTCAGAGGTTTCAAACGAAGAAATCTCATACACAGGTTTTTCCATGGGTTTCAATGCCGACAGACATGTTCCAAACTACGTATCGTGGGAACTGCTTGCCAGCGAGACCGACGGTCCGATCCCGCGGGGCAAAAACTTCATGACTGACACATCGGTCGAGGGCTGTGCCACGACCGATGATTACCGCGGGTCAGGTTTCGACCGGGGCCATATGTGCCCTGCAGGTGACATGAAATGGGACAGGCGCGCCATGGATGCCTGCTTCATGTTGACGAATATCTGTCCGCAAGAAGGCAGTCTTAACTCCGGATCATGGAAAAAACTCGAGGAAAAATGCCGCAAATGGGCTATGCGGGACTCATCACTTATCATAGTTTGCGGACCTGTTCTTACAGACAGAATCACCCGGACAATAGGAAGCAGCAATGTCGCTGTTCCTGAACGTTTTTATAAAGTGGTGCTCGCGCCTTACGCCGATCCGCCCAGGGCAATTGGATTCATCATGCCAAACGGACATGTTCCCGGAGGAATGCAGGCAGCAGCATGCACGGTGCATCAGGTCGAAGCCATAACCGGACTTGATTTCTTCTCTGCACTGCCAGACGACCTCGAGAATCAGATTGAATCTCAAGCATCCTTTCCGCTTTGGGAAAAGAAACGGAAATAATCAATACTGGCACGAAATCCAAAATTCAAATCCTTCCATTCGTTACCTATTTCCAATGACTGATACTATCTGTGCAATATCTACCCCTACCGGTGTTGGCGGCATTGCAGTTTGCCGCGTCTCAGGATCCGAGGCACTCCCCATAGTCTCAAAAATCTGGAGCGGGACGGACCTCGCCAGCGTTCCAAGTCACAGCGCACATCTGGGCACCGTACTCGATGATTGTGGTGACGCTCTTGACCAGGCCGTAGCAACAGTCTTTCGTTCTCCACGTTCGTTCACAGCCGAGGATACCGTAGAAATATCTGTTCACGGCTCTATATACATACAACAAGCCATCATCGCATCGCTGATAAAAGCCGGAGCACGCCTTGCACAGCCAGGCGAATTCACGCGACGCGCCTTTATCGCCGGTCGCTTCGACCTGGCCCAGGCCGAAGCCGTAGCCGACCTGATATCATCTACATCTCGAGCCGCCCAGCGACTAGCCCTGAGCCAGATGCGCGGTTCTGTATCAAAACGACTCGAACAACTTCGTACACAACTTGTCGACCTCGCCTCACTTGTAGAACTTGAACTCGACTTCAGCGAAGAGGAAGTGGAATTCGCCTCACGGGAGCACCTCCGTAAACTCGCTTCCGAAATATACCGCGAAGTAAGCGCTCTTCATGCTACATTCGCTACCGGTCAGGCAATAAAAAACGGTATCCCCGTCGCCATAGTCGGCCCAACAAACGCAGGTAAATCATCACTGCTGAATGCACTCACCGGAGATGACCGTGCAATCGTAAGCGACATACACGGAACAACACGTGACACCATAGAAGACACACTGTCGCTGCCTTCCGGCCATCAGTTGCGGCTTATCGACACTGCCGGGCTTCGCCATACAACAGACACAATCGAACAACTCGGCATAGACCGTTCAATACAGTCACTCCGGCGTGCAAGTATAATTCTTGCCCTACTGCCCGCGACTGAAATCAATGCAAAAGCGACAATTGACAAAGGCCTTGTTTGCGACCTGCTTGCACAAATTAGATCAGAAGCCCCCGCAACGCCTGTAATTCTGCTATTGAACAAAACCGACCTCTTGAGCGACACAAAGAGCGAGAACAAATCCATCGCGGAGAATCCATGCTTAGTTTCAGAAAAGACGGGAGAACATACAGACAAAAATCTTACTGTAATTCCAATTTCCGTCAAAAACGGTGACGGATTAGACACTCTACGTACCGAACTCCAGCGACAGGTTGACCTTCTGACAAAATCAGGCGACACAGACGGCATAATCATAACCAACGCAAGACATGCCCAAGCCCTCGGAGACGCCGCCGAAGCCCTGCGACGCACCCTTGACGCCCTTGACCAAAACCTATCCGGCGATCTCCTCGCCATCGACATCCGCCAAGCCATCCACCACCTCGCCACCCTCACCGGCGCCATCACCACAGACACCCTCCTCTCCACCATCTTCACCCGCTTCTGCATCGGCAAGTAATTAGTTGATTATCAATGATTTATATTGATTGTATTTGACTGTTACTGAGCGATAAAACTTAACTCTTACAAGAACGCCTAATGCTGATAACTGTCAGTGTTAGGCGTTTTTATGCACCATTTTGTACGGATTTTGTACGACAGCGACTCATTTCACCCCAAGCGTCAGCAAGGTGGTGGAGGTTTGCGGACGTAGACGGACGTCAACGGACGCGCACGAACAAACTAAGGCGAAATTAACACCAACGAAATGAGTAGCAACATTAGAATTGAAAGAATCTGCGAGTGGTGCGGCAACCGTTTTATGGCTCAGACAACGGTAACGCGATTCTGCTCCAAAAGATGTTCCGAACACTCCTATAAGGAGCGAATGAGGCAGAAGAAGATGGTTCTCTCCAATCAAGAGACCAGCCAATGCAATACAGGCCGTAAAAGTCGGGATAAGGATTTCTTGACACCAACGGAAACCGCCCAATATCTCGGTGTGTGCCGGACATATATTTATGACAGCATCAACCGAGGTAAAATAAAGGTGACGAGAATCGGAAGAAAGACACTCATCAGCAAATCCGACATTCAGGCGATGTTCGATTATCTTACACCGAAAGAAACGGAGCAAGTAGAGGTCGCTGAGAAAAAGTCCAAATCAATCTCTGATTTCTATACCCGTGCCGACATTCGGGAGAAGTATGGCGTAAAGGATTCGTGGATTTACAAAGTGGTCGCCGAGAATAATGTACCCAAGACCATTCTTCGTGGTAAGGCTTATTTCAGCAAGAGCCATATCGACCGGCTTTTCTCAGCTAGAAAGGAGAATCCGGAGATTACTGAATGGTATTCGGTCGAGGATATTCAGGAAAAATATGGCATGACTCTCTCGGCGATTTATTCGCTGGTCTCAAAAATCGGAATACCAAAGCGCAAGGAGGGTCCGAAGGTCTATTACTCCAAATATCACTTCGATGTGGCGAAAGGTGCCAAGTCAGCCGAAGATGTAGAGTTTATCTCGGTACCCGAAGCCATGGAAAAATACTCGCTGACACGTGACCAGCTGTATCACTACGTCAAGACATACAAGATAACCAAGCTCCGTTGCGGCAAGTATGTCAAGTTGAACGCCAAAGAGTTAGAGGCACTGTTCAACCCCGAGATTCAGTTATAATCCGGTGATTTTTCTCACCGGGCAACCACCATTTACCTTTGTACCTTATAATTCTAAAACAGCATAATATGGAATCAGCAACCATCACCAAAGTAACTCTCCGTCAGGAGAAATTGCGTAGCGGCAAACTGTCGCTCTACCTCGACTACTACCCGCCCATCTGGAATCCGCACATCAAGAAGATGTCGCGGCGTGAGTTCCTCGGTCTCTATCTCTTCGGCAATTCGAAAGACAAGTTCGAGCTTGACTACAACGAGGAGATCCTGCTCAAAGCCCGTGGCATCCGCGCAACCCGTGAACTTGCAATCATCAATGAAGAGTTCGGCTTTCTCGACCGCACCAAGAAACAGGCTGACTTCCTTGAATATTTCGAGAGCAAGACCAAAGAGAAATATCAGAAATGGGAAATCGTGTATAAGCATTTTAAGGACTTCTGCAATGGCAGATGCCTCATGAAAGACGTGACCATTGGCCTCTGCAACGACTTCCGCACATACATTCTCAAAATCCGTGTCAAGCAGTCCGGCAATATCATATCACGCAATTCTGCCGCCGGGTATTGGTCAACATTCCGTGCCCTTCTGAAACTGGCATATAAGGAAGGCTGGCTCCGGGAGAATGTCAACGACTATCTTGACCGCATCGACTGGGAGGAGCCGAAAATCAACTACCTCGAAATCGAGGAGGCAAAACGCCTCGCCGCCACTCCCTGTAAAGTGGATGTGCTGAAACGAGCATCGCTATTCGCCTGTATGACTGGGCTACGCATAAGTGATATTCTACAACTCCGTTGGGAGAATATTGAGCTGTCACCTGATGGCGGCTACTGTATGCGCATCCGCACCCAGAAGACCAAGACGCAGGCTACATTGCCGTTGAGCGACGAAGCCCTGTCGTATTGCGGCGAACCTGGCCGTGGCATGGTATTCAAGGGACTTAGCCGCGCACATACACGCGAGCCGTTCAAGAAATGGCTCAAAGATGCCGGCATCAAGAAGAAAATCACCTTCCACGGACTCCGGCATACTTACGCTACATTGTTGATAACCAACGGTACTGACATCTATACAGTCAGCAAGATGCTTACGCATAAAAACGTGGCCACGACTCAGATCTATGCCGAAGTCGTGAATAAGAAGAAGCGCGATGCAACCAACTCTATATCACTGAAATAAAAAAGAATTAGCATAAAAGCTAATTAAGTCAGAAATTTGTTATACCTTTGTAGACGAATTATGAGCAAGAAAATCAAAATAGAACCTGTGAGGGCCACCGAATCGGCAAGCCTCTACACCATCATCTTTGAGGGTGGTGATATGTCGGAGTTCGCTAAATTCCTTAACCGCTTCAAGGACAACGGCAAACTCCAGCGTGACTATCAGCTGATTCTGTATGCCCTTCAAAAGATTCTGGAAAACGGAGTGCAGGAACGATATTTCCGGCCAGAGGGAAAATATGCAGACCGAGTATGCGCTCTCCCGATTGATTCAGGCAAACTCAGATTATATTGCCTGAGAATTTCGGATAAAATATTGATTCTTGGCAATGGAGGAATCAAGCAAACGAAGACATACAATGAGAATCAGGAACTCAATGGTTATGTCATGGATCTTCAGAAATTTGATGCGCTATTAAAAGCGGCTGAGAAAGAAGGATCCATCATTGTCGAAGAAACAGTCCTGAATGGAATAACCGATAAAACATTTGAGTTATGAAAACGACTGCCCAACTGTTTGATGAATGTCTTGCCACTGTTCAGAACGATGTCAAGATGGAACTTGATATGTCGTTTGCCCTTGCCGATAAGATTGACATGATTCTTCGGGAAAAGAATATCAGTCAGAAGCAGTTGGCAAAAAGGATGGGCAAGACCGAAGCAGAAGTCTCTCGATGGCTTGGAGGTACACATAATTTCACCTTACGGACGATTGCAAAGATTTCAGATGCTCTCGGTGTCACACTACTGACCATCTAATCTTTATCATATATGTATAAGAATAATCTTTATCTCGATGCTATGTAGGTGTTTAATATGCTTACGATTTGTCGTAAGCACAAACTCTTACATAACAATGAGTCGAAGCAAAAGAAAAACTCCCATGAGTACATTCGCTGATTCTCAGAAAGAGGACAAGCGAATTGCAAACCGAATCTTCCGACACAGAACCAAACAAGCCATCCATTCCGGCTATGAACCGCCTTACAGACTCCGTGAAGTCAGTGATGTATATGGATTTGCTGGCGATGGAAAGACATATTGGGGATTCGATTATGAAAAAATCGACCGCTTAATGCGAAAATGAGCAATACGATGGAGACCTCTTTATGAAGTCTTCATCGTGTTCTTTTTTATATAACCAAACCGTTCCACGCTGGTATTGATAGTAAAATCTAAACCTGGTAAGTATTTGATTGAATAGTCGTAGTTTGAACTATTAATGTCATATTTTCGGTTTAACAGTCGCAAGTACGACTATTAAAAAGTTATTAGATCTGGAAATCTCCCATCGTAGGGCGAACAATTATATGGGTGAAATTGTCTATAAAAGCGATGATAATTTCAAAAACTCACTTTTAATTTATGAAGGAAACGCCCCAGCGCTTGAGGAGCTTTGCTCCCCCTACCCGGGACAAAATTTTTATATGGAGTGCCGTGATTGCCGGATGCGGTATCATTGCTTTACTTGGTCGTTATGCCGCCATATCCCGTTTCGGCACTGACGAATTTACCGGCAACGTTCTCTTTGCCGTTTTCCTTGTCCTCACAATCGGCCTATATTTCGGTTTCCAGTCGGTAATCGAAGAAGTGTTCAATCGCCTTCAATCTCTTTTTCGTCGCCGTGAAGTCATGGCTATTGCCGAGACTACCACAGGCAAACAGATTGACGTATCGACACCAGAAGAACCATCGGTAATGCCTATGCAATTTTCTGAAAGCATATCAGATGATGTTTGCATTGAAGAAAATGAGATTGTGCTCGCAGAAGAAATAGACAATGACAATTCATTTGAAGTATTGGAGATTATCGAAGATATGCGCCACATCCGTTTCTCTGATGGAACGGAAGCATACGTTGGAATGGATCTGTCAGATGACGACATTCTCCATCAGAAGGCTTATGAAGATTCAAGAGATTATGAAGCAGAGTTGGAGGAAGCATACAATGAGTATCTTGACTCTATGACTGCGGAAGAACGATATGATTACGAGAACCGGATTACCCGTGTTAAAAAGAATCGAGAATACGATGAAGATGTTGGTTTCTTCTCATCGGTATCCATTCAGGATGTTCACAAGAATCCTGATGGATCAACTGTGATAGAGGAAACAGAGCAGGAGGTCTATGTTACCCCCGACGGTTCGGTGTATTATCTTGAAGACATGAACCCAATATGCAAATTCTATGAGAAATACAACGACACCATAGAAACGCATGAAGAAATAATCACAAGAAAACAACAATGTGATGAGGCGTTTGAGGAGATGCAACGTCACGAAGAATTATATAATCTTGAACAGGTGTCGTTTATATGTGCATATATCACACATACCATGAAACAGTTCATGGAGTCTCACGAACTCGACAAACTTCATAATAACGCACGAAACTGGACTAAAAATCCGGTAGCTAAATTCGTTGCCGTGCGGCTCCGTAGCAATCATCTGTCGAAAGAAGACCTTAAGCATCTTGGATATAATGTCGGCAAATTCCTGAATCTTAAGGGTAATGAGATTGCCTTATTTGTCAAGAATGTATTCGCCGAAAGCTTTGGCACCGTACATGTTCGGACAATTATAGCAAAACTCGCCGACAAGAATCCGGATAAAGATCGTATTCCATTACTATCGGCAAAAGAAATGAATTATCTCTTTGAACACTATAAACGCTATAAGACCATCAACCTCGACATTATCCCCAAAAGATTGGCTGAGGAAGAGGCTAAAGCAAAATTAGAGGCAGAAAAGAAGAGCAGGAAATAATAAGGACATCCTCTGTATCGTATTGGCGAATAGTTGTGACTTTGTCATGGCTATTCGCCTTTTTGTTATAAATCAGTCCGATAAAGGACATGTATAAGGAGCGGAGAATCAACTGACAGTTTCGGATGATTAAACTCTCCCGTTTTTTCCATTCCAATCTTTTGCATTACACGTTCTGAAGGAGCATTGATTTTGGCTGTGAAAGAAACCAAACGTTCAATTCCTGCATCTTTTGCTAAATTCAACACAGCTTTTGCAGCCTCCGTAGCATACCCCTGATTGTGATAATCAGCGGCAAGCCGCCAGCCAATTTCAACTCCGGGAGTGAAATCTACATCGAAGCCTATCTCATGAAGCCCGACATACCCGATGAATTCTCCGGTCGACTTTATTTCCACTGCATAAAGTCCCCAACCCTTTTTATTGAACTCATCCTGTATCCGTTTATAAAATGCAATAGTTTCCTCATCACTCAGCATCGCCGGGAAGTAGCGCATTACCTGCTTATCCTTATTCATTGCAATGAACAATGACAAATCTTCCGGTTTCCACGAACGTAAAATAAGCCTTTCAGTTTCGATATATACCATAATAGATCTCAATTATAACGCAAAATTACTCAACTTACCACACCAATGAAAGCCATTCAAGGTTATTACTCAAAATAACCTTGAAATCACCTACTGTTTTTGCGAATCACCATACAAATATTTTCAAGAAACACCTTCTGAATATCAAAGCGTTAGCACTTGTCAAACGGTTATTTTAGGAAGTGGTTGCGGTTATTTATTTCACCTTCAACTCACTTTCAATCAGTGCGGTTCTATTTCCGTAAACAATTTAAAACCGCACCGATATGGAAACACCCCCAATCACTTTCGACCAGCTGCCACATGTGGTAAGCGGTCTCTCCGAGAAACTCGACCGAGTGCTCGACATACTTGATAAGCTCGGCATCGCCAACCCCATCAAGAATGCCAAGCCCTCACGCAGACTCGTGTATGCGAAAGAGGCTTGCCAGATAATAGGCAAGTCACTTTCGAGCCTCTACCGCGGCATCAAAGCTCCGAATGACCCCATTCCGAGCTACAAGCGCGGCAAACTCCTCTATTTCTATGAGGATGAACTATACGCATGGATAGAGAGCGGTCGCAAACATTCCGTTGCACCCTCACTCGCCGAAACAGCTGCTGCCATCACAGCCGGAATGAAACGTCGTCCCCGCGGAGGGTATAATTTCTAAGCCTATGGAAAGAGATTATACTCAATCCAGGACCAATCCATTCCCCGTGCATGTATTTCCTGTCAGATTACAGCGCATTATCCGGGAGCTGCATGACAGCAACGGTTTTCCTGTCGATTACACTGCGGCGTCGATGATGGCTGCAATATCCGTAGCAATCGGCAACTCACACCGCGTGGAAGTGAAACGCAACTGGCATGAATCGGCAATACTATATATTGCGATTGTCGGTCGCCCAGGAGCCTGCAAGTCACACCCGTTGGCATTCGCCATGCAACCACTTGTCAACGCCGATTGGAAAAACAATCTGGACTACCAGAAAAAATATTGTGAGTACCAACAGGCGATAGCCATGAGCCGGAAAGAGCGTGTTCACGCCGGGTTCGAGCAATTCCCGAAAGAGCCGAAGCGTCTGCGCTACCTTGTGTCGGATGTTACGCAGGAGGGACTGAGCGCAATTCATTCCCACAATCCAAGAGGTCTAGGCTTATGGGTTGATGAACTGTCGGCATGGTTCAAGAACTTCACCCGCTATAACAATGGTTCTGAGGAACAATTCTGGCTTTCAGCTTTCAATGGAAGCACTACTATGTCCGACCGCAAGAACACGCAGAACTCCATCTTTATCAAGCGTCCGTTCATCTCGGTTGTCGGGACTATTCAGAAACGTCTGCTAACTGAACTTGCCAATGGCGAGAGAACAGCCAACGGTTTCATCGACCGCATCCTATTCGCCATGTCGGAATCATCCGGCAAACCCAAATGGCGGGAAGAAGAGGTAAGTGAAGATCTCGACAAGGCATGGGCATCCATACTTGATGCCATTCTCTCAGTGGAGTGCCGACTCGATGATGACGGTGAGCCGATACCCTTAGTTGTGCGGTTCACTTCGACAGCGAAACTGTTGCTGTATGAATGGCAACACAGGAATGCCGAGATGTGCGACAACGAGATGAACGACACAGTGGTAAGTTTCTTCTGCAAACTTGAAATCTACGTCATCCGTTTCAGCCTGCTTCTGCGAATGACACGCTGGGCCTGCGAGGTCGGACAGTCTCCGCCTGAAGAAATCGGCGATGACGATGTGACCGGAGCAATCGAGCTGGCGGAGTATTTCCGAAGGAATGCACTCAGTGTTCTCACCTGCATCAGTGAGGAGAGACTTAACGAACTGCACCGCACGGTATATGACCATCTTGCCGAAGAGTTCTCAACCGCCGACGGCATCCGTGTGGCCGCACGATTCGGGATGAAGGATCATACATTCAAGATGTTTCTCACCCGCAATCTCAACACTCTCTTTCGCCGGGTCCGCCAAGGTCTCTATCGTAAGCAGTCATGTTACTCCGCTAACAATGTTACTCCGCACGAAAATGAAATCGAATCAGAGTAACAAAACGGTGGCCGGCACCGGCGCATTCGGCAAACGTATGTGGCCACGCATCCGAGATATGCCAACACCACGGTCCTCCGTGCAATCCAAGCAACACCAAAGTCAAACCGAGCGCAAGCTTATAAAAAACTCAAAAAAGTGAAAACAGAAGAATATAAAAATCCTCAGTCATCCGAAATGACTGGTATGACTGATATGTCTAACAATTCAATTTTCTCTGAATCTATGGAAAATCCTACCACTCCCGATGTCCAGCCAATCGCAGGACAGAGCGAAACCGCTCAACCCAAATCCAACCGCCCCACCGCCAAGCAGCGCAAGAGCGACCTCGAAGATTACCGCAAGGCATACTTCGGTCTGATTAAGCTTGGCAAGGACAACAAGCATCAGGTGGCAATCAGCAACGACACGTTTGACCGTGTCGAGCGTATCGCCCGATTCTTCGGTGGCCCCGGTTACAGCGTGGGCAACTTTGTCGAGCATATCATCAACGAGCATCTCGACAGCAACTCCGCCAACTATGAGAGTTGGTTCACAGTAATCAGTAAATCGTTCTGACCACTGTCCCTAGGCAGTGAAATGGCGAAGACATCGGCAACGCCGGTATCCGGAAAAACCTGATAAGGTTTGGAGGATAGCAAGGTAGTGGCAATGTAAACATTCCCGACCTTGCATCCTCCGTTACCGGGCGGCTGGAGTCCGTTCCCGATGGTCACAATGTCAAATCTCAAAATTCCGAAAAATGACTTTTGCAAAAAGAAAGAAGGCTCCTCCGGGAGCAGTAAAGGAGTCAGACAAGACAGTCGTTGTCAGCGTCAGACTCAAGAATGAACAGTATCAGATCGCGCTTGAAAAATGCCGCAAATCCGGCAGAAAACTGTCCGACTATTGGCGATGCGCCCTGACAAAATCAGAGGTAATACAGGTTGCCCAGCCCGAAGACATGGCACTCTTACGCCAGATCGGAAGCATGGCGAACAATCTCAATCAGCTTGCGAAGAAAGCCAACGAAGGCGGTTTCAAGCTCGTGCAATGGTCGCTCGACAAGCTGAGCAAAGAGATAAAATCACTTTATACCAAGCTATCGCATGATTGGAGGCATCACTAAAGGGAGTTGTTTCTCCGGCTGCGTGGAGTATGTTCTCGCGCTGAAAGAGGAAAATAAAGAGGCCCGCTTGCTCTATTCCGAGGGTCTCTTGGCCGACACTCCGAAAGATATTGTCGACGGTTTCGAGTGCCAGCGGCATCTAAACAGCCGCGTTCAGCATTGGTGCGGACACATTTCTCTATCCTATTCGCCGGAGGATTCGGCACGGCTTTCAGATGAAGCCATGGTGAAACTCGCGCTGGAATATATGGAGAAAATGGGTATCAAGAACACCCAGTTTATCATAGCGCGCCATCTGGACAAGGAACATCCGCACTGTCACATCGTCTATAATCGAATAGATAATGACGGCCGATGTGTGAGCGACAGTTACGAATATTACCGTAGCAATGCCATTTGCAAGGAGCTTAAAAAGAAGTATGGTTTGACCTTCGGCGAGAACAAAGACAAGGTGAGAGTCGACCGATTGAAAGGTCGCTCAAAGACCCGTCAGGAGATCTATCTCGCAGTTCAGACAGCCAAACGGACTGCAAAAGACTGGATCTCCTTTCAGCGAGAACTGGCTCAGAAAGGTATCTCCGTCAGGAAGAAATTCCGACGAGGTACGACCGATGTCGAAGGTCTTTCTTACATCAAGGACGGTCAGAAGTTCAAGGCCTCACAGGTTGACCGTGACGGCAAATGCTCATACAAGACCATCTGCAACGCTCTCGACCAGAACAAAAACCGTCAGGCTCAACCCTCGGCATCAGCTCCAAGACCGATGCAACAGCAGCCGAAACAGGCACCGAGCGCCGCAGCAAAAATCATTGAAGCCGGAGCCGATATTGCCGAAAGTCTCGGTAATGCCGTCGGCGGACTCTTCCAAGTCGGACCTGCCTACGACCAGGATGAGGAAGCGTTCATCCGTGAGATGAATCGCCGTAAAAAGAGAAAAAGAGGCAGAAGTTTGTAATTTTCAACACAGAAAAATGAAGCAAAATTTTGACAATTCTCCGGAGAATTTTCTCCAAAACATCGCTGACGACCTCAGCACTATCAGCGGCACGTGTGCCGAAATCAAGGAGACGCAGCTCAACTGCGCTACCACCGATGACCTGAGCAACATGGGAACATCCATCACTTCTGCCGTCATCGAGAAGGTAGACACGATGCAATCGTCTATCGAGGCTCAGACAACATCCGTGAAAGAAATCGGAGAAAACCTGACCACTTCGGTTGATAATCTCAAGTCCGAAATCGCAGAAAAGATTGACAACTTCACTGCCAATCCTCCGGTGCAGAAGATTGAAAAGACCATCCGTATCGCCAAAGAATCGTGGCAGGTATATCTCGCCATGTTCATCTCGGTGTTCACCCTACTTTTCTTCGGCGCCACTTTCATCTGGCAGGAAGCCCGAATCGAACAGGCCCGCATCTCCGACATCAAGTATCACTACATACTGATGCACGACGGTGTAAACTCCGAAGGATTGGACAGCATCCAAAGCTGGTTCCGCGACCCGGAACGCGTCAAGCAGATCGAACAGGAGGTGAAAGCCTACGAAAACCGTGTGCAGGAAACCGCCCGCGCCCTCGACCAGAAACAACGCCTCGAAGAGAAAATCAACGAACTCAATTCCCAAACCACCAACAAAAATTCCAGAAAATGAGAACAGCCAACAACCTCAACCAACTCCTCTCCCGTGTGAAATCCATCTTCGGTAGCAAGACCGCGCCGAAGGCATCTCCCAACCCTAACGCGGAGCCGCCAACCGACCTTTCGGTCGTAAGCGACCCACGCCTCAGCGCGGCCTTCGCCGACATCGAGAAATATCTCGCCGAAAACTACTGCACCACGACAAACAAACTCTGCTATCAGGATTACGCCAACGGCGCAAGTTTCTTCTCGAAAGACGCTGCATTCGCACTGTCGCTCGTCATCCTCACGGACTCTGACGGTCTCTACAACCTCCCCGACAACGTGATGATGCTCCTCACCATCACCTCAGCCAAAGATGAGGAGTGGCTCATTGAAGAACTGGGTAAGTTCATTCTGTTTCTTAAAGAACTCGACATAACACACCGCATCCAGCACTTCGCCATCGGCTTCTCCACCGACAAACTCGACCATCCCGCGACCGTCCAGACCGCCGATGTAACCTGCATCCGCCTCTACTGATCCTTAACCATCATTTTCGTCGGCAATGGCACCATTGTCGACGAAAATTTCTTGTTTAGAATCAAGTTTTTATGTCTAACAAATTAATTCCGAACTTATTCCCATTTTGTTATGAATGAATATTATAAATCTCATTAATTATCTTTCTCTAAACCATTTAAGGGCATCCAATATAGGTGCGTCCTGCTCATGATCAACTGGAATTATAGGATTGTCTCCAGGACGAAGGCCCACTAATGCCTGTTCATTCATCCCGATTGTCCATGCCTCTCGAAATTCTATATTAAAAAAGGGAACCGCAAGATGTTTATACTCTAACTTGGACGAAATGACTTTTGCTGATGGCATTAACCAACATCCTTGATACTTTATAAACTCAAATCGAAATCTGTACAAATTATCTAACGAAAATGCATTCATCGTACTTGATCGACTAAAAGAATAAGCTATCTCTTGAGAATTTTCACTTTTTTCTGATAAACATATATCGGGCACAATAGCAACCCTATACCACGCGGGATTAAATCTATCAAAACCAGTAATGAAATATATTTTAATCTTCAAAGACTTATTCTCATATAACTGCTTCCACTCACCAAAAATCTTTTCCCCATAAGCAAGATTTTCAAAAGCTAATGTTAGAATTGGAGGTTGAGTTTCAGAACTAATGAAACCCACTCCACCCCATACCGCTTTTTCCCACCATTCGTTACTTGATGATACATGAAGTCTTTGAGGGTTAGTCTTAATTCTTTTATGGCTTGCAGCGTCATGATTTGTTACAGGAGAAGAATCTTGATTCTTGGATTTATACAATTTATCATCAATCTTCTGCCAGTGATCAATGATATATTTAAAATCCACGCCTAAGATCTCATAGATATTAGGCTGTTCAAGCAATAGCGAAGAAAGACGATCCATAAGATTTTCCTTAGCCTGCTTCTCCGAAATGATTTCGCGAGTATCTCGTCTCCACAATGAACTTTTAGCCATGAATATTCCTATGACTTCAGCCATACATTTCCATGCTATGTCAGCGGAATATTGTTCGGGATTAACTTCAATAATAATTAAACTATTGGAGTCTTCAGATGCCCGAACTTTAGTCGCACTATTTTCAATATTTCTGATTTCTATAAGGATGCCTCCATCTAAAGTTATAAAGACATCATCATCCATTGTTGCGATTATCAGTTCAATTGTTGCAATCATTTGTTGCGCCAACATTTGATTGAAAATAGAATTAGGATATACCGCAGAAATATTGCAAGATGCCAATTTTAGATTAATTGAGGTCAACCCGCCCTTTGAAATTATTAAATCTGAATAGAATTGATCATTAATAGGAAAGGCTTTTAACTTTTCTTTCCAATCAATATGACTGAAAATACCTTCTAAAAGTTTAGGACTGATTTCTTCTTTATAACCTAATAAGTATTTTAATATTTCGGCAGAGGTATAAAGATTATTTCGATTGAGAATATCAGGTAATATCTCTAAATCATCGTTGTTTTCGAATGCATTTAATAAGAGACAACACCACCCTATATCTATAATATTATTACGTTCCTGAAACTTTTCACTAGTTTCATGAGCGGATGTCCCAATTATCGTATTTAGAAGTTCATACCAATTAAGGAACATAACTAAACGCCCCAGCCTCAATTCTATCTCACATAATCTCAACAAATTGAGCAATAAGCCATCCTTAATTTGACCAGTCTTAAAGAAGTCCTTAATTTGCATACCCACCGCTTTTATCAGAAATGATTCCGCACTTATAGGGAATCCACAATCATTAAGGGCATATCCCATCATTGTATTGCTAAGGATGAATTCTCTAGTATAATTCTCTTTAGCATATTTTAAAATACAAAATCCCAAATGCTTAATTGCATCTTTTGGTTTTCCTAATTTGAATAATTTTTCAGCCCTTTCAAAATGAATTTCCGCTGCAACGGTATCTCGATTTCGCTCCTCTAACAATACAGATAACTCATCCAACAAAGTTTCAAATGGCTCACTATATCCAATATGTTTGCACACAACTTTTATCATATCAATTTGCTGTTCAAACGACAAATCAATATGATTACGACATTCTTTAATCATATTTCCCAATTCAAACAACGGCTCTTTCACAAGGTTATCTGGAATATCCTCTTCTGAGAGGGAGTAATGCGCTAACAGAATGTTTAGTATTTCTCTGTGTTTCTGATACATATCAAGAAACAAAGCACAAGATTTTAAATTGAGATCTTCTACCTTATTTCTCAGAGCATCAAAATACTTCTGAGATTCGATAACATAAGAATCAGGTACAAGTCCCGCTAAATTTGCATTGTTGATGAGTGTGTTAATATTGCATAACAACTCTACCCTATGTGGGTTGACATATTTATCAACCAGCTCTTTCAATTCTTGAAACAATTCAAGAGTTAAATCAGTATCATTTAGCCAAAAGAAGGCAGTCCATGCGAAATCATATGTAAGTTGGTAGAGCTGAGGATTAGTGCCATATTTTTTACATTCACTAATAGCCCTTCTATATCGTCCTTTTGTTTCTTCGTAGGGTCGTTCGAGCTCTCTGGATAAGCGAGCTGCTTCTCGCAGAAGTTCTACGTATTCGCAATCAGTACCTTCTATATGTCCATATGTTAGAATGTCATTTTCTATTTCGTTTAACTGCTCACTCCTTTCAAGGTCTTTAGGCCCTTGCCGTAGTATCTTTTTCTTGTATTGTTCTGAGAAATTTAGTTCATCAACTGCAATATCGATGTTATCATTATCAAAGACTGATTGCCTTAACCAAGACGCATCGAAAATTTTAACATCTATTCCAAACTCATTTCGTAGTGCAACTTCACAATCAAATCTTTGTTTTGAGGGTACAGACTGATTAGTAAAGAATTTTACATGCGTATATCCACGATTAGTTTCTATTATCTTTTTAACATCACTCCTAACTTTCCCTTTCCAATCATTTTTACAACTTATTGCTATTGCCCACAGTTCACCTGGCTTGTTACCGGAAGAAACGAACCATTTTGAACTTGTATCCTCAGAGACCTCATAGGTCTCTGAATCAACTTTCCCATCCCCACCTCCGGTTGGCCCAGTTTGAGGCCTAAGATTAGGTGTCAGTAACTTTATGATAAGACTACGACAGAAATTCTCGAATAAATCCTGTTTCTGATCTGTCGATAGTCGAGATATTTGGAAATCGAATAATTCTGGTGTCAATTCAACTTCATATTGACATATCGAATCTGAGAATTGCTCGGGATGCAAATCTCGATAATAAGCAAAGGCTCTATTTATATCAGCCTTTTGATTATCCAATATGATTGCTAATCCAGGGTTGCTCTGGCTACCACATGGAGTCGGAGGGAGGATTCATTCGCAAAGATAGTAATTATTTTCCAAATTAATTATGTCGTTTGCTAAATAAGTAGTAAATTTGCGTCAGATTCAATTTTTAGCACCGACGAAGGATGCTATTGTATTTAAGTAATCGAAGGATTAAACCAACATGGGAAATGACTTGAATCGGCTAAAAGTTATACTCGCCGAAAAAAAGCGTACTAATAAGTGGCTCGCAGAACAATTGGGACGCGATCCGGCTACTGTGTCTAAATGGTGTACTAATACAGCACAGCCCGGCTTAGAGACTCTGCGTGAGATAGCCAACCTCCTTGAGATAGATATACGCGATTTGATTAATCCGACTATGGTATCAGAGCCGGAAGTAATGTACGTCAAAATCAAGAAATAAACATATTGATTGGAATGGAACTCAAGGAACAGCAAGGAAAATACAACTCAACCGTAAATGTAATAGGAGGAGTACCGGATTATATGTCCATGATTGATTTTATCAATTGTGAATGCGGGTATACCTCTTCTGACGCATTTAGTTTCCGAACGGCTAAAGCGACTTCTCGTTTTAAGAAAGCTGTGGTTGATGCGTTCATTTCATTTGAGTCCTATAAACATAAAGATCTTTTTCTGAAAGCATTAAACTCGGATGAATTTTCAAATGAGGAAAAAATGATTATCATGTTTTGGCAATTTCTATTTTGCAATAGGCTCTTTGCTGAAATCACAGATAACGTTTTCCTCCGAGCGCTCTATTCCGGTAGGACTTCTATCTCGGCATCCGATGTAGAAGCCTTTATTAAGCACTTGAAAGTCCAATCATCAGACGATATCAATTGGAGCGATTCAACCATCAAGACCACCGCCTCGAAATATCTTACCGTGCTTAAGAAATTTGGTTTTGCCGATGGCAAGATTCAAAAAACCATCCGCGCTCCTCACGTATCTTCTTCTCTGTTCATCTATCTTGTCAAGTTTGCCCTTGCAGCATATCCCGAAAAGATGACTCTTGACAATCCGATGTTCCGTTTTGCTTTCCTCGATAAACAATCAGTCATCAATCGACTTAAGACTATCGAATACATACCCTTATGGGATATTGCTCAGATAGGCAATGAAATCACAATCACCTTGAAATAATATGAGTGAAAAATTCGATATAGATCATAACCGGTTGTTCGGTATGCTGGAGGAGGTCCTTTCACAAGGCAGGACTCAGTTGGCTCTTGACGCCAACGGCGGTAACAGCATTCTATTTGTATATCCGAATGACGAGGACAACCTTTACATTGCCGAAGCCAAACGCCGGTTTCATGACAATGCTATTTTTGTGGATGTCGCGCAGGCTCTGACAGACTTTCAGGAAGAGATGGGCATGGAGACATTTAAGGAACTTGAAGAGGAGATTGGCACGGATGTCTATTACCGCAAAGGAGCAACCGATACCTTCTTTGAATTTCTTGTCAACCGTATCACCTTGGCGGCTTCGCAAGGGTTGCCGGTTTTTCTTGTCGGCACCTCTGCAATTGCCAACAAGGGCTTCTCCAATATAAATATCATGGAGCATGAAGCTGTAAAGAAAGCACTCCAGCCACTCGTTTATTTCTACCCCGCTACAATCGAAGGTGACAAAATATATTTTCTTGGTGACCATAACCATGTGGCCTCCAAATATCGTTGCCGCGTGATCATCTAAATCATGAAAATTAAAGAACTACTCAAAATAAATCTCGACGAGGAGATAAACACCGTCGTCGATCTTGACACTAATCCCACTGATGCCGCACTCAAAGAGGGATTGGATAATTTCGTACTTACCAACTCCCTCGGTAAGCACCTTTATGATTTTCTCGAAGAATACAACGGCGGTTCCATGCAATCCGGTGTTTGGCTCAGTGGCTTCTACGGTTCCGGCAAATCATATTTCGCTCAGATAATCGGTCTTCTCCTTCAAAATAAGACCATCTTCGGAACTCCGATGCGTGACCGTTTTTCTGTAAAGCTCGATGGCCTTTCCAATGAAGATCTGTTACGCAGCGAATTAGGCAACCTAAGTCGATTCAACAATATCGTTGTGTCATTTGATGCCTCGAAGCATAACAACATAAATGGGCTGCCATACATGATTTTCAGCAGTTTTCTGCGCAAGTTGGAAATGACCGACACATGGCATGGCATCATCGAATATGACATCTTCCTTGAAGGTCGCCGTGAGGAGTTTCTTGACACTGTGAAAAGCATTACAGGAAAAGAATGGTCGGAGGTCATCAAGTCTAACACCGAAATGATAAAGGCTTTCAAGCCGGCACTTCTTGCTATGGGTTACACAGCCGAGCAGTATGACGAGCTGAAAGCAATGGCTAACACCACCAAGAACGAATATGACGCCGCTCGCTTGCAGCAAGACCTGCCGCGGTATCTGAATGAGCACCCCGACACTCGTATCGTATTCTTTATTGACGAGGTGAGCGAAGCTATCACTCAGAAGAAAATTCGTCTCGATGACCTCGAGGGCGTGGCGGAGGCTCTTGCCGCCCTCGGTCGTAAGGTCTGGACTATTGCCATTGCACAACAACGTCTTGACGATGTCATCAAAGCCGAAAACGTTCAGCTCAATTCCCTTACCAAAGTTCGTGACCGATTCCGTACCAAAATTGCAATCGAGGCCGATGAGGTCGATACTATTATTCGCCATCGTCTGCTTGATAAGGAGGATTCGAGCCGTGCCATTCTCCGTGACTACTTTTCGGAGAATAACGGCATCATCGCCGACGTAACTAACATCGGTGTTCCCAGTCTTAAAAAGACCGAAGACGTCAACACCTATATCGACTATTACCCATTCTATATGCACCAGTTCAAACTGCTGCAATACTTTCTGTTCGGATCAAGCGAGCTTACCCAGACCCGTGTCGGCAACCGAGGTATGATCATCTCGGCATTTGATGTCTTGAAGAAGGAAGTGAAGAATGAAGTTGCCGACCATTACCACGTCAACGCCACTCAACTCTGCAATCAGGCAGACGACCGCGTGGAGGAAGCCCTCAGCAATCGCTATCGCCAAGCCGAAGATGCTCTACAAGGCGAGCACTTCCAGTATATCAGCGGCAAGAAACTGTTGCAGACAATCCACTTCCTTGCCAAGAGTGAGGTTACGCACACCACCGCCGACAACATCGCCAAATCATATCTCAATCAACCGGAGAAATATCATGATATTCTCGCCGAGGTCAAAAAGGCTCTCGCCATTTTGAAGCAACATCGTATCGTCAATGTTACCGGCGAACAATACCGTATTACTAACGAGGCAGAGCAGCGCCTCCTCGATGATATGCGTCGTTTCGATGTGCAGTCATGGGAAATGGTTCAAGACGTCAACAATGTGATGAAAAAGCGCGACATCGTCAAGTGGGCAAGCCTCTTGTCTGTCGGCGGCATGAACGTGCGCTTTAAGGTTGCGACTACCGATGGCGAAATCTACGCCAACGGTGAGGAAAACAACCTGTCTGTCATATTCTCCGACCTTCTCGCCACACCCGGCTGCGAAGATGCCGCCTTCGTTGACGGCATCCGTCAGGACACCGCCGATACCAAGGGTCGAATGACCATCATTCCCTCCGTAAAGTATCGCAATGAGATAAAGGAACTCGCCACCGAACTGCGCCGCCTCAAATATATCGGAGAGCGTACCAATCTCACCGACGAGGAGAAATCCATCGTCAAGAGCTTATGTTCGGAGCGTGATGCAAAGGATGAACGCTTTATCCAACTTATCGAAAAATCATTCCTCGATGGCGTAGCCGTCTATTGCTTCAACCGCTTCGTGCTGACACCGGACACATTCCGGCAGATTGTGCAGGAGCAGCAGAAAAAGATGTTTGAGAATATCTTCACCAAGCGACTTAACGCCGAGCTCCCCGACTCTCTCGCACCCGGAGTCTTCACCCGCAGCGCAAGCCAATTGCATAACTATTTCGGCCCATCGGATGATTTCAAGTTCTTCGATACCTCAGGAACTTTCATCGGCACCAATCTTTCGGCAGTAACCGAAATACTTGCTGTCGCCTCCACTTTTATCTCAGGCAAAGATCTTGAAAATAAACTCGCCGGGCCGCCAACCGGATATACCCTCGGCACAATAATGACAACTCTCGCCGCCCTTTTCCGTGGCGATAAAGTAATTGTCAAGTTCAACGGTGAGGAATATACGTCCTGCCGTCAGTCCGGTGCCACGGATGCTTTCAAGAACTCGAGGAACTTCGCCAAAGCATCATTCAAGGCGGTTTCCAAGAGTCTTACTTTCAAACAGCGTCGTGAGATTGTTGATATTCTCAAAGATGACTGTGAGTATACCAAGAATACCCGCGAGCAGATCAGTTATCAGATGAACGACTTCGAGATTGTTGATGCAATCCGTACTTTGTCGCGTGTGATGATCTCCAAGATCAACGATAAGATTGAATTCGATGATGACTATCGCAAGATGTTCAAAATGTCCGTGGCTGCCCGGTTGGTCTTCCAACAATATCAGGGTGCAGTCACTGAGGCAAATTTCCTTACCACGGCACAGAACTTTCTTGTCGAAGACAATACCGATGAGTTCATCAAAGCTATTGAGCGCGTAAACAGCGATATCCGTTTCATTGACGAAAAGATGAGCGAGTTGCGCAAAATGAAAGAATATATCGTTGAGGTCAATGATCAGTTTGAAAAAGCAACGGGTTCTGATTCTCCGATCAGGGCCTCATACGATGATTTCTTTACCAGATTTGAGAATGATATCGTTCATCATTATTCTGCGCTGAAGAAGGATACTCAGGATATTACCGATACTTATATCTCCACGTTCAAAGCTGTAGCATCCAAGACGCAGGCTGAATATAAGAAACTGCTTGAGAAGGCTGATGCACTCCGCACGAGGCTTTCGCAGTATCCTCGTGAATGGAACACTCGTATCCGGACTGAACTGCAGAGAATAGAGAACCGTTGTCAGCCATTTACGGATATTGCGACAAACTTCGACCGATATACGGTGAAGTCTCTCCGCTCACGCCTTGACCTGCGCGATGTAACAACCGCTTTTGAGGCAGCTCCAACTATTGACAATGCTCTGTTCTCGCTCGATGCGCAGGTGCAGACTACCGATCCAAATCCGAAGCCGCAACCTACTTTACCGGATCCGGACCCGACTAAGCCGCAACCGCCCACACCTCCAACACCTCCGCAGCCGCAACCGTATCAGCCCAAGACTCACAAGCTGAAATCCCGCATCCCTCAGGGTGTAATCTCCGTGGCTCAGTATCGCAACTGGCTGACCCAGCAGCTTGCGCTCCTCAACTCATTTAATGAAAAGGATTCAGTTAATCTCAACGAATAAGCGATGAAACTTCTCGAACACGTTCTCAACATACGTTCCCTGATTGCTCAGGCGATGCAAAACCGCTTTGAGAGACTGGGGCTGACCGACACGCCCGATGCGCCGGTGCCTCCCCTCACCGAGGATGACCTCGCCCTCCGCAAGCACCTTAAGGAGATCGTTGACTATAATGCGCAGTCTGCTGATTCATACGTTGATGCGCAAAAAAAAGCGATAAACGAATGTACGTTTACGCTCTTCAACCGTCTTGCCGCCATCAAGGTGATGGAGGATAAGGGCTTCTTCCCTGAGATCATCATGCGTCGTGATGAAAACGGCAAACGTTCGTTGCAACACAATGAATGGCTTGAAGAAAATCCCGACCTTCGTAATGACGAACGCGAAGGTCTGCTGCCATTCTTTATGGACCGCTTCGAATCCCTTTCTGATCAGTTTCCCATTTTCCGCGCCGATCATCCATACGCACTGATGCCGCGTGCCGACGAACTCAACGAGATTATCGACGCTTTCAATGCTGTGGCAGCTGATCCGGATTGTGGTGCCGACATCTGGCGTGGCGATGACATACTCGGCTGGCTATATGAGAATTTCAATATGGTAGAGAAACAGCAGCTCAAAGAGAGCGGTGAGAAAACCGAATATGACAAGGTATCGCTACAGTCGCAGGTATATACTCCACAGTGGGTTGTCAAATTCCTTGTTGACAACACCGTCGGCAAAATGTATCTTGAAATGTTCCCCGAGAGTAACATCGACCGAGAACCTGACCCGGAAACCGATGAGATTAAATATCGCATCGCCAACCGGCCCACGGAGAAGACGCGCAACTTCAAGCCCCTTGAGAAATGGCGCATTATCGACCCTGCGTGCGGCAGCGGCAACTTCCTGATCTATACAATGTCGTTGCTCTACGACCTCTACATCGACCAAATCGAGAACTTTGGTGCTGACTACTCAAAGCGCGACATTCCGGCCCTTATCGTTGAGAACAATCTTTATGGCGTAGACCTCGACGAACGCGCAGTGCAGCTCTCACAGATTGCCCTGCGCATCAAGGCGCGCGAACTTGGCGGTCGCCGGTTCCATTCTCCTAAGAAGACTAATGTGGTTTGCTCTAATTTTATTTTACCCGACTATGAACAAGTACGCCATATGGTTGAATGGTCTGATTGGGACAAGAATCAAGCAGCAACGGTAGAAATGGTATGGAACGATCTTGCTCAGGCCTCCAAGTTCGGTTCGCTTGTGCGGGTAGAGCAACCGCTGCGTGAACTTGTCGAACGACAGTCTATAGCCAAGGAGGGTCTTTTTGCCGGAGAGGATGAGTCGTCACTGTTCGGCTTCCGTCGCAATGCCATAGACTCCATTAGAGACCAGTTCCGCCGTTATGTCACGACCGACAGTTTCACCTCTACCAAGGTTGACGACGCTCTTACATTCCTTGATATTCTCTCGACGTCTTTTGATGTAGCAGTCGCCAATCCGCCTTATACAGACAGCGGGGACTTCGGACCTGAACTGAAACAGTTTGTAGAGGACAACTATAAGAAACCTTACAAGTTCCACACAAACCTTTATGCGGCTTTTATACGTCGTTGCTGGGAACTAACTTCCAACGATGGCAAGATTGGAATGATACATCCGATGACTTTTATGTATATTAAGTCATTCGAGGATGTTCGTAAATTTATTCTCGGAAAAACACATATTGACATATTTGTCGAATATGGTCTTGATAGAATAAATATGTTTAAAGGTACTGGATATGCAAGTGCCCCAGCTTTTTATGTCCTATCTAAATCCAATTCAAAAACAAAGAGTATATTTTTTGACATGGATACACGATTACAAGAGAAGGATAAAAAAGACACTCTCCTTAATGAGTATTCGAATTATATGAGTAGGCGGGAAACGAAGAGGACCTATTCTATTTTCCAAGATAAGTTAAAAGGTATTATATCGTGGCCATTTAATTATTACTTATCTCAAAGCCTTCGTGATAAATATGTTCAAACTCCACTCTCTTCTGAAACAAAGGTTGTCAGTGGCGTTAAGACGGGCAATAATGAATCTACATTACGTCATTGGTGGGAGATAGAAGATGATAGAGCCAAATGGGCGCCATATACTAAAGGAGGATATTCAACTAAGTGGTATGGAAACGTATGGTTAAAAGTTTTAATTGAGAATGACTTTCAACGGATAAAATCTCATTCAACATACAATATACCGTCAACAAAGTTTGTGGAAGGAATTACTTACAATGGATTAGGTTCTCGCTCTCTCCCATTCAGATTATTAGAGCCGGATACATTGTTTGATATGGGATCAAGTGCGATATTCCCCTCAAACGTCATACTCTCGTTAGCTTTTTTGAATACAAAGCTAATATCATATGCCGTCAGGAGTCTTAATCCTACAGTAAATGTACAGCCAGGTGATGTTAATCGCTTACCTTTTGTAGACTTTAATTCAATCCGTAAAGAGAATAAAGAAACTCTCATCAAGATTGTTAATCAAATCATTAATATCAAGAAACATCTTTGCCAATTCTCGCTGGTAGAGCCGCTATTCAAAGAATCACCGATTCAGCCGGGAGAAATGAGTGCAAAAGAAAGCGTAGCGACATACTATGTTTATGAGAATGGCTTGCTGACGCAGATACTTCTCAATGAGGCTGTAATCAACCGGGAAGTGTTCGATATCTACGAGCTGACCGAACGCGACCGCAAGATGGTGCTCGACAAAGAAGGAATTCCCGTTGGTGATCTTCCCGTCAGCGAAATAGCACGCAACCGCTATCTTGAATTCCTCAGGCTCCATACTGAGTTCCCGGCATCCGAGGAGTTGATCGCACATATCGAGGCTCTCCCCGTAAGCGAAGAGCAACCGCGATTGGAGTTCGACCGCCTATATCAGAAGAATTATGATTGGGAGGAGTTCTGCATACAAAACAATGTGAATCCTATCGAGACATGGTATCAGTTCACCGTGGCGCAGACGCTTCCGGCACAGCGCACACAGGTACTTGCCTTTGAATTAATAACCGATGTGATCCGCACGTTGCTTGAAAAGGATGACGACGGAGTGATGCCGCTCGTAGACCGCACGGGCGAAGGACTTGTGGCAGACCGAATCCAGCAGGAGATGATAGAGCGCGGTTATACCGGTGTGCAGTTCTCGCAAGTGTGTCAACTGCTCGGAATGCCACTCGAACGCTATCTGCGCGACCGCTTCTTCCAGCAGCTCAGCGACCACCTGAATCTCTTTATGTATCTACCGAAGACTCCTTTCATCTGGCACCTGACCTCCGGGCCGCTCCACGCGATGGAACTTTTTGTAAGCATATACAAGTGGAATCGCAACACGCTGTCGCGCGTCAAGAGCGTCTACTGCGCCAACCGCGAGAGCGCACTCCGCGACCGCTTGGCAACACTGTCGCAGAGCGCCGAAAGCTCCGCCCAGAGCGAAGCCGCCGATATCCGCGCCCAGTTGCGCGAGCTTGCCGAGTTTACCGATAAGCTCGATGCCCTCCTCGCCACGGGCTACGACCCGAAGCTCGACGACGGCGTAGGCAAGAACATCGCCCCGCTCCAGAAAGCCGGCCTCCTCAGCTACGCCGTCCTCAAAGAGACCGGCGGCAAGAAATCCCAGCTTAACAAATTCCTCAATGCCGACTGGTAAAATGATCTGATTGTTATTGATATATGACCGCAGAAAGAAACCACATCAAAGTATTTGTCTCCTCTACAGTCTATGATTTCGAGACTATTTTGAGGAATATATTCATCATGCTTGATGGATTCGGCTATGATGTATATATGTCGAAGGAGGGAACCATTCCCTTAAACAGCCGTCTTTCCAACCTTGTCAACTGTGTTAACGGAGTTGATGAGTGCGATGTTTTCCTGGGCATAGTGCGTCCTCTTATCGGTTCCGGAGTTCTTGAAAAAGGGGCTCGTTCAATTACTGCACAAGAATTTGACAGAGCAATAGAGTTGGGTATGCTGAGATTCATTTTAGCTGACTATCGAGTGGAATTTGCACATAAATTTCTGAATCTGATGGATCAGAATCCCGATGATATTCCATTGAACAAAGAGAAGATTAAAGATGGAAAGATAATCGTCAAGCCCAATAATCTTGTTCATGGAGAATGTGTTGATATTTATAGATCAGCGATTCAAAACCATATTCATCCGGCATCAGCGAGAATAGGGAATTGGGCTCAGCCTTTTAAGGATGGCGAAGATATTCTTCGCTTCGTTGAGGCACAATTCAAAAATGTAGAACTCATTAGGAATTATATCTATGGAAAGTAATTTTTTAGAGTTGCTATTGGAGCAAAAGGCTCTACCTGCTAATATTGAGTGCATAGGCACAGTAAATATTGATAAAATCGCAAAGAGCATCTGTGCGTTTCTTAACGGGCAAGGTGGCTGGATTGTCGTCGGAATAGACGACAAGCACAACTATATGGATATAAATGTATCCGACATTATAGCTAAAATTCAATATGAAATAACCAATAACATTGCACCACTGCCTTTGGTATACGTTCAGAAAGAATCATACAAGGGTAATGATGTCGTTTTGATAACAGTGTCAAAAGGAAGCCTTCCTCCATATTCTTATATGGGTAAGTATTATATACAGACAGGCGATGCCGTTATACCCCCCAACCCAGATCAAATCAGCACTTTGATGAGATCATCCTTTTCCATTGTGTCCTCCTGGGAAACTACCGGAAATCTCCTTGCCACTCCGGAGAATCTTGATAAGGAACAAATGGACATGGTATACAATGCCGGAGTTTCCACTGGTCGGTTAATTGAAAACCCCAATGGATTGCTTCCCACTTTGTCGGAGCTCCAGTTGGCAGATTCTTACGAAGTGAAGAACGGAGCTGTCTGTCTGTTCGGGAATAATACAAAAGTCTCTGTCCCGCAGAGTCGTATACGCATCCAATTGATGAGCAAAGGGAAAACTTCCGATAGCTTCGATAACACCAAGATAATAGAAGGAGACATTCTCCTTTTGTTTAATGAGACAATCAACTACCTGACTGAAATATTGCCTCGCCAGTCAATATTCTTTAATCGTGGCCTAATGCGGAAAGACGAGTTCATTTACCCTTTGGACGTTTTACGAGAAGCCGTAATTAACTCCCTGATACATAGAGACTATTCCGGTGCTGCGGGAGAAATAACCCTTTTTATTTTTCCTGACAGGATTGAAATCTCAAATCCGGGTAAATTACCTGATAAGCTGGTTAAAGGCAAAATCAATGTAACGTCTCACGGATCTATCCTCAGAAACCCATTAATGGCCGAAATCTTACACATTGCCGGCTATATGGAAAGAGTTGGTAGAGGAATGGAGCTGATTTCCCGAAGGATGAAAGAGATGGGTAAAAAACTGCCCGAATGGACGACCACAAACGACAGCACTACATTGACCTTATATAATAAACCGGTTAAGGTAGAACTTAATGAACGTATCCGTACATTCATGGCACATCACTCTGTGAATGATGAATTCACTAAACAAGAATATATGCGGGCATTTGAAAATAGCCCCTCCAAAATCACGGCCCAGTCTGATATATCAAGAATGATTGAGCTTGATTTATGTGTGAGAATCGGCAAAGGTCCATCCACCAAGTATCGAATAATTGACCGGTTATGACCGATTACAGAGTTAGCACACTAATATTCAGCACCTAATCACATTTGCAGCTAATTGCGAATTAACCGATAAACGGTCAGTTAACACAAAACAGTGACTTTAATATATAAGACATGTTTAATCGCTGGCTCATATCAGACATAGAGGAAGCCGCCCGAAAGAGCGACCGCATCGTCATTTCCGACCCGAAACAATTCCTCACCTTCGTGGTGAAAGAATTGAAAGACTATGCAGTCATCACACTCAATTCACCTGAGGAGGAGATGAACGCCCGGCTTCAGGCAATGACTGCACATCACGACAGCAAGGTGGTTTTCCTCTGTTTCTTCCACAAGAAGGATATTCATCAGTTGATTGAATTTTCTGGTGTCGGCGGTTATATCGACCTCGACAATCCGGACCGGTATATCAGGACAAAACTATATAAGGAAGGATTGGGGAATGTGACCCTTGCTGAACCTAAATTGCTCCTTGCAGCCAAATTGAGTATCGGTAAGGATTTCACCTGGTGGAAGGGAATAGTCAACGAAACTATCGAGCCCCTTAATCTTAACGAACATCTCGCTTTGCTGATTTCTGATCCGAAGCAATATGAGATATATCACGATGAAGATGTTTATTCGGTGCTTCGAGATGACTTGTTCCGCATAATGGGAAAACCGACTACCCCTATTGATGCTCCTGCATTGCTGCGCGAACTTGCTAATACTATATTTTTCGGACTCGCGAACAACAGCATAAACAGTGACTTGCTCGATATATATGATATGTGGAGCAAGGACACGGAGCTTATCCCGGTGCTTCGCTCGATGATCGACAAGTGGAGTGTGCCGCAGAAAGCGACTCCGATATCCGCCCATAACGATCATCCATTTTTTGAAATAGATCGGAAACTTCTTATCATAATTGGAGAAAGGCTTCGCAACAACGCCACAACTGTTGATCTGACCGAAGCTATACGTCATCGCATCAGTTCGCGCCGCGCTTCTGAGTTCAAGGCAAAATGGCTGTCTGACCTTCTGACACTTCTCGAATTTGATACGACGGGACTATTCAGATATGATACAATTGCGAAGATAACTGAATATTATAGAACAAAATTCTCAATGCTCGACGCTGCCATGCGCCATCTTTATGTCGCTTGGCTGGCTGAGCCTAAACTCTTGCGTCCTCTCCAGGAGTTATATGAATCGCATCTTAAATCTTTGCTTGGCATCTGGTTCGTTGTCGGAGGCAACAAATATAAACCTTCACAACTCGGTCTTATAGCCCAGGTTCTCGGCTCTCATCAAAAAGTCGCTATACTTGTTTGTGACGGTTTGAAACTCGAAATCGCTGAAGCTATTGCCGCACGTGTTCCGAAATCTATCGTTATTAAGCGCGATGTCCGGAACGCCAAGCTCCCTTCGGTAACCGAAAACGGGATGAGTGCCCTGTTCGGAATAGACGAAGCGGTCAACTCTACATCTGCCCGTTTTGATAGACTGCGTCAGGAAATTCAGGATGTGGAAATAATCAATTTCATAAATCTCGGGAATAACAGTTCTGCCGACAAACTTGTGATATTGTATGGTGACATTGACCAAGTAGGTGAACACAAGGGACTGGCAGGACTTCGGGACATCAATAACTATGAAAGTGAGCTGGCAGATGCCATCAACCGATTGCATCGTCTCGGATATGCCGACGTGTTCATTACTGCCGACCATGGTTTTGTTATAACCGGACTTCTCGATGAAGCGAGCAAAGTCACGGCTCCAAACGGAGTCGATGTAAAAGAGCGGTTCTTCCTGACTGATGATATTATCTCTCAATCCAACTTTATCAGAAGAGAAGATAATTTCCCGGGCAGTCGGTATCAGTATTACGCCAGAACAGACCGTCCTTTCCGGACCCGTGGTGCTTACGGATATGCCCACGGAGGCTTCACGCCTCAGGAATGTCTGATACCGTTATATTGTTTCTCGACGTCCTCAACTTCTGCTTCAGTCGAAGTAATTATTGCGAACAAGGATTCCCTGTCCTCAGTTATCGGACAGTTCTTTACAGTAAAGCTGAAAGGCAATGAAGCCACTATCGGTTCTCGTTTGAAAGTTTGTCTTTATTCAAACGGCTCTCTCGCAGCATCCGCTATAGTAAAAATCGATGATTCAGGAAACGGCTCCGCTGAATTTGAGTCCATCGATGGAATCTTGTCAGTAATAGTGCAGGATCCTTTATCAGGAATGCAGTTAGACAGTGCACATGTCAAAAAATCAACAAGTCGAGATCTCGACGATTTATTTTAATCATTGAAAACAGTAAATTATGTACGAATTAGATCATAAACTTCTCGACCTGTTTCAAGGCTATGTAGTTCGGAAGGATATAGTACGAGGTTTGAAAGGACAATCCAACGTGCCGGTTTTCGTTCTCGAATACCTGCTTGCTAATTCATGCAGCACTGATGATGAAGAGAAGATAAAGGACGGAGTTGCGAATGTTCAGAGAATATTACATGATCATTATGTAAATTCGGATGAAGCCGATTTGCTTCAAGCTAAGATAAAAGAGAATGGACATTATAAAATCATCGATAAAATTACAGTTCGTCTCGACCCTACGAGGGACAAGTACTGGGCACAGATTTCAAATCTCAACATTCGCGACGCCAACATTGACGATTCCATTGTCCGCTCACACGAAAAGCTGATGACCGGCGGTATCTGGGCAATCATTGACATGGAATACGATCCGTCGCAGGTGATAGGCAATAAGATCTATCCCTTTGTCGTCAGCAAAATCCGTCCTATCCAGTTGTCTAATTTCGATGATGCCCGCATACGTAAATACCGACAGAACTTCACAAACGAAGAATGGCTCGATGTCCTCCTGCGTAGCGGAGGTTATGAGCCTCACTCCGATGGGATGACAGATCGCATCAAGTTGTTGCTCTTGTCACGCTTCATTCCTCTCGTCGAATCCAATTTCAATATGGCGGAACTCGGCCCCCGCAGCTCCGGCAAATCGTTCGTATTTAAGGAACTATCCCCCTATTCGATGCTTGTATCGGGCGGTCAGGGCACGGCGGCTTCTCTGTTCGTGAATAATTCCAGCGGAGCAATAGGCGCTGTCGGCAAGTGGGATGCCGTATGTTTCGATGAATCGACAGACGAACTTTTTAAAGATAAGGAAGTCGTGCCTTTGATGAAGGACTATATGGAATCAGGTTCTTTTTCCCGTGCCGGCAAGTCGGGGGAAAAGTCGGCAAACGCTTCCATTATCCTTAATGGTAACATCAACCAACCAGTGGAGACCGTTTTGCAGACAAGCCACCTGTTCAGCCCCTTCTCCGGCAAAATCAGCGAGGATACAGCTTTCCTTGACCGAATTGGTTTTTTCCTGCCCGGTTGGGAAATTCTCAAGTTTGCGCCTCATCATTTCACTGAACGGTTCGGCTTCTCGACCGACTTCTTCGGAGAGATGATGCACCACATCCGTAAGGACAGCTATGTCAATGCGATTAACGAATATTTCACTTTTGGATCCCAGCTGAAACAACGAGACACTAAACCTATACGCAAAACTGTGTCCGGACTCATCAAATTGATGCATCCCGACGGTAATTTCACGAAAGAGGATGTACGCCGCTATCTTGAATTTGCCATAGAAATGCGTCGTCGAGTAAAAGAACAGCTGAAACGCATCGGGGGCATGGAGTTCTGGGATACCAACTTCTCATACATTGATAAAGAGACACACGAGGAAGTTTACGTTTCTGTTCCCGAAGAGCGCGGTTCAAATCTCATCGAAGATGCGCCTCTCGCGCCCGGCATATGCTATACGGCGACCAGTAATGGTGATAAAGTAACGCTTGTGAAGATTGAGGTAATTACTGTTCCCGGAAATGGCAAACTGGAAATTCGCGGCACGAGTTCCATGGAAGTAAAGGAAGACATCAAGAATACCTACAATTATATTCGTGCTAACGAGAGGTCTCTTATGTCATCGACTAAAACATTGTCGAATTTGGATGTTACAGTACAAGTGACAGCCATGCTTGGGTCAACAGTTCATCGAGGAATAGGAGCAGCAGTCTTCACTGCAATAATCTCGTCAGTATTCGGACGCACACTGAAAGCCGCGCTCGGTGTGTTGGGGAACATCTCTATCGGTGGAGCAGTAGAAAGAGCTACGAACTTTTCAGATCGAGTCTCCCTCCTGTCGGAGAACGGCGCCAAGAACGTTATTGTTCCAATGGAGAATCTTCCTGAGCTTGCTTCTCTCCCTCAGGCCATCCTCGGCAAAACAGACGTTCCCTTCTACGCTTCCGCTCAAATGCTTATCCAGAAAATCGTGTAATTATGGCTCATCCATGGCAAAACATTGATTATAGAAAACTTTTTGAACAGTTAGGCCCAGAGGTAATTAATAAAATAAACGAAGCCCAAACTGTAAAAGACACAGAGGATTTTTTTGCTCTAAAGGAAGGGCTTAGTAAAGGCATATGTTATCTATGTGGAAAATCAATTGCCCAAATAGACGATTCTGTTCCATGTTTTCATTGGTTGATAAATCCCAAAGCTAAGAAAAAACAATTAGAAAAAGTTTTGAAAGCTGGTCGCGGTCTTCTACACCTTTATGGATATTTGACTTGGGTAGCTAATTCAGATAGACCATTTGTAAATATCGATGATACCACAAATGGTGTTGACTTCAGTAAAATATTTGAAACTACAATCAAATATAAAAATTTCGAGTGGTCTTTTTCTTTAGCACATTCTGATTTTGAAGGACACAAGGGAACAAAATCAAACTTTCCACATTTTCATTTTCAGATGAAAAAGAACGGATACACAGTAATTAAATTTAATGATTACCATATCCCTTTTTCATATAACGATTTGATTCAAATTGAAATGCATCGTCAAGATGTTCTTGCATTAATTCCCGGATTTGAAGCTGGCATTGCAGCTTTAAGTCATCTACCTTCACAGGAGTTAAATATGTTACTTGAACGCTCAACATGTGATGATGCAGCTTCATTCAGGACTAGAACCGTTTTATACATACCTAAGGAAAATGAACATGTAATAAATGAGCAAATCCAAGAGCTAAGAGAAACTACAAAAATGACTGCTCCTCAAATTGCAGATTATCTCAATAGACTATATGGTTACGGAATAGAGTATGACACTATATCTATTCCTATTCAGACTTTTGATAAAGCGCATAGGAATTAGCTAATAAAATGGATAATAGTCTTAACGTACAGATAAGGGAGTCTTTGAAAGCTTATTGGGCTTCAGGAGTCGAAGATCAGGTGGACTATCAGAAGTTCTATCTGTATTCCATTGTGACCCATTCCACAGCGATTGAGGGTTCTACCGTCACCGAAATAGAGAACCAGCTTCTTTTCGATAAGGACATTGCTGCAAAGGATCGCTCTTTGACTGGGCAGATGATGAATGTTGACCTAAAAGACGCATATCTTCATGCTTTCACTGCGGATGTGGCTTTTGAACTGGTCAATTCTTAAAAATCCTTCATCGCTGAACATAATTCATTGATTGAAACTTCAAATTGTTCATTATGGCATACGATAACAAATATAGAGAGTTTGAGCAGTATCTTACTTCCGGGGAACCGGGAGAGGAGGAACGTGCTCGTAACTGGTCGATGGCTATCGGTTTGCAGGATGTTGACCGATTGAAGCCGTCGGAGTTTCTGCTTGAACAGGCTAAAGCCAATATCGAGGGCAAGATTTCGAGCGAGGAGGTCGGCAAGCGTCTTGAAGAATATTATAGTCAGAAATCGGTTCGAGAGAAAGCAGAGGCCGACGGAACCTTTGAGGCAGACCGGGTGGCAGACCGAATCAATCTTCTTTTGGCGGAGAAGGCTTTTACATTCTCCCCTATGGAGTTGTCGCGCATACATGGCTTTCTTTTCAAAGGTGTTATGCCCCATGCAGGACAGTTACGAACATATAACATTACTAAGAATCAGTGGATTCTTGACGGTGATACAATCAGCCATGGCAGCGCGGACTCTTTGTCGGAACTTCTGAATTACGACTTCGGCGAGGAAAGGAAATTTGATTATAGCACCGTTTCTTCTGCGGACGCTATCAGACATATCGTGCGATTCATTTCAGGCATCTGGCAGATTCACGCTTTTGGCGAAGGCAACACTCGCACGACTGCGGTATTTCTTATCAAGTATCTCAGAAGTTTCGGCTTCGAGGTGAACAATGAGAGTTTTGAAAAGCACTCATGGTTCTTCCGCAATGCTCTCGTCCGTTCGCAGTATGAGAATATCCCTAAAGGTATTCACCGTACATACGAGCCATTGGAGCGATTTATGAATTTCACGGTGTTCGGCATTCCGGCAGACCTCCGCAATCGCACTTTGCACATCCGTTGGGATGAAGCTAAACATCAAAGCGAAGCCTCTAAACATCAAAATGACGTTTTGGAAACATCATTATCTGCACTGCTTTCGCTGAAAGAAATGGCTGTGATACGACAGATTCAGGACAATCCAAGCATATCCATTACGGTCATAGCAGCCAACACTCGCCTCTCCAAAAGTACAATCGACCGTGTAATCCGCGCGCTCAAGGAGAAAGGATTACTGACCCGCACCGGAGCTAAAAATAACGCCACTTGGTTAATCAATCATGGACACGAATCTTGACTTGTCCTTAAAAAATGGTAGATGGATAATTCTTAAATAGCCTCTGTCCTGAATAGCATCAAGTAACATTATCGGCATAGTAACAGATGAATCTCGAAAATCATATCATTATAATTGGAAAACCCAAGGCTGAATGCCCCCTGCGGTCAGGTTTATTTGACCCCATGCGCCAAAATAAGACTAACCCTTATGCCCAAAATAAAAATGACCCCTGTAGACAGAAAGTGTCAGCAGGGGATTTTATATGTATCTTTGGATTCCGTTTTGGCCGACGGGGGAAAAAATCCAAAGAAACATGAACACAAAATTAAAAAATATTCTCCTGTGCCACGCAT
>ERZ1106943.78-NODE-78-length-131642-cov-9.046547_pt1 | contig 131642 bp, 98 predicted proteins | sample MGYA00403671_ERZ1106943 | MGnify/ENA primary metagenome ERZ1106943 (study PRJEB35170, sample SAMEA104062427) | human gut metagenome | biome: human gut; feature: human-associated habitat; material: faeces | place: Denmark | collected 2012-06-14 ...
TCGAATTGGAAATATCCCCCAATCTAACCCATTCCCAGGAGGCGGGGATGTCGAATGGTGGTTGGAAATCCTGCTGATAGTGGGATTTATCGGAATATGGGGACCTGTTAGTTGTTTTTGTTGATGAGGTTGACGATGACTTTGACCATGGTGTCTTTTTCTTCGGTGCGGCTTTCGGCTATCATCAGGGTGAGGGCGACGAGGGTGTTGTCGGCGATGCGCTTGGTGCCCTCCTCGTTGTATAGGATGCCGTTACCGTTGAGGAACCATAGGAAGAGGGTGGCGGCAATGCGTTTGTTGCCGTCGCTGAAGGAGTGGTTCTTGGTAACGAGGTACAGAAGCATGGCGGCTTTTTCCTCTACCGAGGGGTAGAGGTCAATGCCTCCGAAGGTCTGGTAGATCTGACCGATGGAACTTTTGAAGGAATCGTCTTTCTCGTTGCCGAACAGTGTGCTGCCGCCGAATTTTTCGTGCAGTTCGCGGATGACCTCCATGGCGTTTTCGTATGTGGCATGAAACGCCTCTTTGCCGGTGGTGTCCTCGATTTTCAGTTCCTGGTAGTCGTAGCGGTCAAGGGTGTCGAGCGCGTATGTGTAATCGACGACGACATCCAGTAGCGAGCGGCTGTCCTCGGTCAGTTTCTCCTGATTCTGTATGGTGCGTCCAAGGACCTTGACCAACTGGCTCAACTCGTCGTACTTCTGTGCTGCAACCCGCTCGTTGATGGCATAACCCTGCAGCAGATACTGCTTCAGCACCTGATTCGCCCAAATACGAAACTGGGTACCACGCTTCGACTTGACGCGGTAGCCCACCGATATGATCACATCTAGACTGTAAACTTGTGTGGGTTTGAACTTTGAGAGAGTATTATGCAAAATTTGCATATTACTCTCCTTCTCCAGTTCGCCTTCCTTGAAGACATTAGAGATGTGACGGGCAATGACAGACTGATCTTTGTCGAATAGTTCTGCCATTTGGCCTTGACTGAGCCATACGGTTTCATTCTGAAGGGTGACGTCAATCGACATGTTCCCATCAGGGGTCTTGTATATTACAAGTTGTGAATTGTTAGTTTCCATACTGCAAAGGTAATACTTTTGTTTTGATTATCAAAGTATTAACTGAACAATTAGAAGAAAATCTTGGTCGAAATTCGGCATGAAATTCGGTCTGCGTCAGTAGGGAGTCGCCTCGACAGAGATTGAATTGTTACGGTCCATGCCGCAGCCTTCGGCGGTGCGGAAATCCGTTGCCTCTGATTCGCGCCTCAGCGGGGGAGGAAGCGTGCCTTGTCTGTTGATGTGGATGCAGTAGTTGTAGTTGTAGCCGGGGCGCCACCTGTTGCGCGTGTCGGTTTCCGGCACGGAGGAGTCGCCGAGGGGCAGGAAGATATAAGCCCACTTGTATGCCCATTGTTGGGGAATGAGTTGATAGGGTGTGTCCCTGTCAGGCCATATCTGACGACCGGACGCATTGTCTACGATTTTGCAGAGCATTCTTATTCCCGAGCCTGTGATGTGACCGTTCGACTCAGCAAGGGTCCGGAAGGTATAGGGGATGTAGAATCGGTTGTCCTGGTTCCCTATGGACCTGAGAACCGAGTCAACCGCTATGCCCTCCGGATTCTCGGATATGAAGAAAGGGATGGTGTCGTTGGCGTTGTCCTGTGTCCACCCGGCCCATGAGTCATCGAGTTGCCCTATCTGGTCTTGTGGAAAAGTCGACCCCCGGGGGAAAAAGAATGTGCTCTTGGAACAGACATTGAACATATCAATCTTCTTTACGACAAGCGTGGCGCTGGGAATATCGGACGCGACCTTGATGTCAATCCGAGCCATGGCGTGGCGGAAATTGAGTCTTATGCGGCCCGTAGTCTGACGTATATGTCGGGCCGCGGCTATGCAGAAATCGGTCTTTGCCTCGCCATGCGTGTCGAATAGCACCGTCGAGGGATAGCCCCAGTCCCAGAGTCCGAGTGTGGTGATTTCCTCCGTCGCGGGTGTCACGGCCTCGAAATCAATCGGATAGTCGGGCCATTCGACCGCCGGAGAGTATGACCATGAGTTGAGATTCGTGCGCACGACCTCGACATTGAACATGATGGCGTCATGGCAATTTGACGAGTTGAATGCCGATACCCTGAAATCGCGGATGTTCCATGTCGTGATTGTTCCCGGGGGAACTTCGCCGGCCTGCTCCTCGATGTAGACATCAAAGTCTCCATGCGAGGAAGGATCCGCTGGAGAATCCGGACCGGAACATGACGAAGCAGTTGCCGTGGCTACTGCCAGGACAACTGCTTCGAGATAGATTCCAACGCGGATTTTCATCAATGAATCATGAAAGGTGAGTCATAACAGGAATTAAATGTCCGATGCCGTGCGGCGCAGGACATCAGTCGGGCAGAGTGTTGCCGTAGTCCTCGTAGTTGTCGACGGTCACGTCAAACGTAATCTTCGTTGAGCCTTCCTCGGGCACGTCAAGACTGATGGTGTAGACGTATGAGTGGCCTGAATCCCATTCGTCGTTGTCATGCTTGCGCACGGGAATCCTGATATTGGCAAAGCCGTCGGCGGTCTGTCCCGTGACAGACGAGGTCGGCCATATGATGTGGTCGCTTTCCGCATTCTGGAACTGGCACTCGATTTCGAGGTATATGCCTCCGGAGTTGGGGACGTTCGCATTGTATTCCGTGATGTCCTGGGGAATGACGAACATGTAGCCTGTCGAGTTGGCGCCCACCGGAGCGGATTGTGCGGTGACAGGCCCTACAAGGGTTTCGTTCAGTGATGCTCCGCTGAATGATGACAGGTTGCTCCAGTCGCCAGTGTTGTCATCGTCGCGCAGGTCGGCAGAGGTAGTCTTGTTCGGGAACTTGAAATTACCCTGACTCAGAGCGTTGACAAGACGGACGTTGCGTACATAGAACTTGAAGTTGCCTGTGTTGGCGCGTTTCGTGAACTGCACTGCCACTTTTGCCAGTGCGTGGCGGAAATTGACTTTCACCTGACGGGCTGTCCCCGAGGCATTGTCGGCTCTCTCGCCTTTGTTGACGGCATAGATGAAATCGGTCTTGCCGTCGTTGACATAGTTCTCGATTCTGAAGTCGCCGTTTGCGGTCAGGAGAGTACCCATGTTGGCGACACCGGCCGGTGAATAACTGTAGAAATCCACCGAAGCGCCTTCCGGCCAGTAATATGTGGGCGAGTAGGTCCATCCGCTTCCGGTTCTGGTAACATTGAGGGCGTCCATATACAGTTCGTTGCCGACATAGCCGTAGACAGTGAACTCCCTGATGTTCTCGGTAGTGATTACCGACCTGTCCTTCTGGGCGTAAGGTACAGATGCCGTGAACGCGATCGAAGACTTGGTGAACCTGATGTCTTCATCCTTGTCGTTGCTGCATGAGGTTGCGAACACAAGCAGGCCGGCTCCTAAGATTAATAATGTGTGTTTCATAAAAAACGGTTATATGGTTGATTAAAATTCAATTTTGGTGCATGTTTGTTTTATAAACAACTGGCATGCGGTTTATGTTGAGGTGTTGTCGCGGTTTAAATCCTGTCAAGGTAAGTGATTAGGGAACAGTCAGTTGTTGAGATCGATATCCACGTTGATCCAGTTGTCGATGCCGATATTGATGTTGCCGATGTTTCCTCCTCCCGAAGGTATGTCAGGCAGTGAGAAGCCTCCGACCCTGATGGTAAGGTTCATCTGGTCGGGACTCGAGGCAATCTGGTCGGTAACATCGAACATGTAGACAAACTTCTCGCCGTTTCTGAGCCAGACGTATATGCAAAGGAAGTTCTTGTATGAGCCAGGCGACGGTCCGAAACTGACAACGTTGCCCGAAAGTTGCTGTGGTCCAGATACGGCAAGATTTCCCGGAAGCGTTACAGGGGTCTCGATTCGCTCCCCGGTCACGAGATACTTTGCGCCGGCCAGTCCGGAAAGGGCGAAGGACGCCACTGAAATGGACCCCAGGTTGCCGATGCTGTCGACTATCACCTTGTAGTTCGGCGTGAACTGGCGTGGATAGAGAGTGACGCGGAGATTGTTATCGTGGATGTCGTGTATGGTGTCGCCATGGTCCGCCACATACATCATGTCGGCCTGCTGGCGCAAGGGTTGCGACACATCGGGGTGGGGCGGCTCGGCGCCGTCCTTGACGCGAAAGACTGTCTCGATTATCGTGCTGCCGAGGGTGAAGACCAGTGCGCCGTTGTAACTCTCAATGTCGAAATGGTTGATCGAGCGCGTGTCATTGTTCATCGCTAGGATGTTGTAGGCGTTGTATGGCAGGTCGATTTTGGCACTGTCAGGGTCGGTCTCATATCGCCAGTAGTCGGAGCCGTCAGTCGGGTAATACAGCGTCGTCATGCCCTCGGGCGGAATGAAAGTTGGGTCGCCCACCTCGCTCCAGTTGAACACAAGTTGCAGTTGCTCCTCGGGGCACGGTGGCAGATCCTCATAGATGAGGTCGCAGCCCGACGTCGTGAAAAGCATTGCCATAGTCGAGGCGAACAGTATAAATCTATGTTTCAACGGAAGGGTCATTGAACGGTTCGGCTCTAAAGTTTCTGCATTAATAACAAAAATAGAGCCTTTTGGATTTTTTAGACCTCTCCGTCATATTCTCCTTCCCCTCATCCTGTGCCATTTTTCAGGCACAGATTATTTTTCCGTACGCTGAACACCAAGTCCGTCTGCATAAGAAAAGTGCTTTATCGTACAGTGGAGGTACGGTAAAGCACTCTATGAGGGAATTACAGAGGAATGGCTATTTTATCGGGCCATATTTCTCGTCCTCTTTCACTGCCATACTGAAATTACGATATAGAACTCCGAAGAAACATATACATAAAGGGGCTGCAAAATATTGCCATGTATCATGCTGAATATCGAAGAATTTGCGACTTATGGCAAGACCAATTAAGGTAATCGTTCCTATAATTACCATTACAAGTGAGAGATTTCTTTTTGCTTTATTAGACATAGTTGTAACTTTTTTAATTATTGGACGCCGCTAATCGGGAAAAGTTACATCATTGCAGAAAGTGAGGAGCGTCGTCCTCTCCTGAATATGTTTTTAGGGTCTGGGCAAAAGAAGATAGTCCCAGCAAAAATGTATATAATAAAACTGAAATTCTCATACGGCAAAGTTACATGTTTTTAGTGAAAACAGTTAACTTTGTAAAATCTAAAAGCACTTGAATCGTAGTATTTTGCTCCCCTCCTAAATAAGTTCGTTATGGCAAAAATTATTGTTCAGAATACGCCAATCACTGTTCTCTCGGTCGAAGAACAGGATTATATCTCCCTTACAGATATGGCGACTGCCAAAGAGGGCGATAACCGCTCTGCCGACATAATCAAAAACTGGTTACGAAACCGCTACACTATTGAATTTCTCGGCACATGGGAGGTGATTCATAATCCTGATTTCAAAGTGGTCGAATTCGACCACTTTAGAATGAGTGCAGGTTTGCCGTCGTTTGTGTTGAGCGCATCAGAATGGATAGAGCGCACAAATGCAATCGGCATAATTGTGAAAAAAGGCTGTTATGGAGGAACTTTCGCCCACAAGGATATAGCCGGTTAAAACAAAAATTGCAATACTTAAAATAAATATTACCTATGGCGAAGATTATAAAATTGTGTTTTTTTGTTGGATGTGTCGCTTCTGCGGCGATAGGGATGGCGTGTGGAAGGACAGGCGCCGGTGAGACAGAGAAACACGAAAAGGACGATGAGGTTGAATGGAATGTGTCGGTTCACAGGGCGGTGCAGTTCACTGACTCTCTGACGGGTGTGAGCACTGATGCCTATTACACTGTTGCTGATACGGCGGCTGTTAATGAAAAATTACGGAGCGTGAGACCTGAAAATCTTACACTTGGCTGGACAGTGCCATGGTCAGATGGCGTGATATTCCTGGTCGCTTATGAAAACGAGCCGGTTTTGTCGGGAAAGGTGAAAGTAACCGAAGTCAATTCAATTTCTTCTTATGGAGGTGACGTTCAGGTCGCTTTCAAGTTCCCTGATGCTGACAAGTGGGCAGAGATTACAAGAAAGAATATAGGTAAGCGGTTGGCGATTTTTGTGAACGGGCAACTTATGAGCGCTCCCCAGGTTAACACTGAGATTGAACACGGAAACTGTTCGGTAACAATTCCTGCGAGTGGGATAAAGGATTATTTGCCTGATTATGTTTTGGAAAGGGTCAGTTAGTGAGTTAACGTTTTGTCATTAGGCTCTGGAGGTCCATGCTGACCGGCTTGCCATTTACCTTGAACGAAAGGGTGCAGTCTGCGAAAGTGGTAAGTTTCTTGAATTCAAGTATGATTGTGGAATTATTGCCCCATATTGCATTCACTTTTTTAGCGGTAAGCGTTTCTCCGTTATTGTAGAGTCTTACGTTTTCTACTGACAGGCCATTGGAGGCATCACGGTCGGAGGCCGGTATTTCGATTTTGATTGTGGTTTTGCCGTGTTTGTTATTGAGTTCCTTGAACCGGGGCGCAGCGATTGCGCTGCCAAAGGCGAGAAGTCCTATTGCAAGTGAAAGCAGTATTTTCTTCATTCTATTATGGTTTTGATATTCTAAATTCTAAGTGTCTATATTTAAGACGCAGAAAGGCATTGTGTGTTACACCCAATGAAAAAATATTCAGATGTCTCGAAATTTGGCTGAGGAGATTTTACGGCAGTAGAAAGCCCTGCCGTGCAATCGACAGGGCTTGGAAATGGTATGGTCGTTCAATAATCGGATTTGGACTGTATGATGTGTGGGAGAAGATGTGTTTAACGGGATAACTCTTCGATAACGGCAACTGCCTGTGCCTGGTTTTCTTCAGAGGCTCCTGTTTTGGCAAAGCGGACTATGCCGTTTTTATCGACAACAATGGTAAGGGGAAATCCTTCTTGCCTTACAAGAGCCACCAAATCAGATGCTTCCTGAAGATGCGTCCATGTAAATTTATGTCGTGTGGCGATAGGAAGAATTTCCTCCCTGTTATGACGTGATGCTGAAAGGAAAACCACGTCAGGGAATTTTTCCTTCCATTCGGAAAGTATGGGCATCTCGCGTCTACAAGGCCCGCATTCTGATTGCCAGATGTTTATGACGTAAACTTTGTCTTTGAGTTTTTCATTGTTCCAGACATTCCCGTCGATATCGGAATAATCAAACTTGACCATGGGTTCTCCCTCTTTTACGCCAATTCCTTGATATTTGCCAACGATCTGAGGCTTACGGCCGTTGTAGTCACGGAGAAGTTTCTCAGCATGTTTGACTCGTTCTGCCGGGATAGCCTTTTCTGTTGTTGATTCGTCTAAAACATATCCTTCGGGAAGATAAATGCCGAGAACCTTTGCACCGTCAGGGTCTTTAAGAATAGCCAAAGTTGAGCCTCCGGGAATGAGTGATTTCGTCGGCATGGACTTGTCGAAGAATAAGCCGTCAACTATCGCGGCGGCTTGTATGAGACTGTCGCCCGGCGTTTGAGAATAAACACTCAGACAGCCAACAAATGACAAAAGAAGTGTTAAGATGAATTTCATATTTCGAGGTTTTTTGTTTGTTTCGTTGCAAAATTACAAAACCCACAATGATTATTTCTCAAAAAATGTTTAAAAATGATCGATAGAAGCATTTTATAAATGGGCTTTTCCGATTATATGGTTGGTCAAAACGCCATTGGATGTCTTAATCGCAGATTTTTGTAGGAATCGGGGTTATAATCGCAAAAATTTGTACCTGGGTGGTTTTTAATCGTGGTTTTTTGTATGAGGTGGTTTGGTTTGTGATTTCTGGATTACAGCAGCCCCATACTCTTGCGGGGGGCCGGAGTATGGGGCTGGTGTGTGATGTGGGGAGGTGGTTGGTTATTTGATCTGGAGGTCGTTGCGGCGTTTGAATTTGATGATGCTTTTGTCTCCGTTGGTGTTGACGCGCCACCACATGTGGGTGTCGGTCAGTTTGATGATTTTGTATGAGTATTCGCCGGCCCAGAGATCATCGCTGTCAAGTTCGCCCTGAAATACCACATTTAACAATGGCTGATTGTTCTCTACTTCAAGAATGGACCATGTGAAGACCCGGTCATGTCTCGGAGTGCCGTCAGAGGCCAGGAAGTATGTTGTGATATTTCCTTGATAGCCTCCGAAGCCTTCGTGAATCCGGGCGGATGTGATGTGGAGAATATCTTCCCTTTCAAACACCTTCTGGTCGCCCTGTGAGATGACTTCCCATGTCCCGGCAAAAAGGTCAAGGTCCGGTGCGAACACTTCGTCTTCCTTATCGTCACAAGCTGTCATTACAAATGAAAGTAGTGGTAAAATCAAAAGCAATAGATACCTGTTCATACTCAATGGATGTTTTCTTATATAACGGGAATATATGATTTTATTGCCTTAAGTAACTCTAAAAAATCAGTTTATATTAAAACAGGAAGTAACTTTCCATTTGGGCAACGATGTGATTACGGCGAGTTACTTATGGCATCTTTTCAGTATGTGCCGGTCTGCGGTCCCGTTATTTCAGTATCGCACTGCCGGCTCCGGACACCTGCGACGCTTCATTTCCGACTTTGATTTTCTTGCCGAAACCAAAGGTATATGTCGCTGATACATATATGAAGCAGTGGCTGTTCGGATTATAAGCGGACTGCACGAAATCATAGTGTCTGCTTTTCAACACGGAGGTTCCGTTTCGCCAGTTCCAGCGGAAAGGGTTGGCTAGCTGAGCCTGAAAGTTCCATGAAGAATTACCCCAGCCGACAATCGCTGTATATGCATTCTTGCTATTCTCCCATACGCCATTTGTAAAGTTGCCGGCAGATGACATATCTGACTGATACTGTATGCCAAACTGCCACTGATTGAGATAGTAAAACGCTTGCAGGTACCAATTGAGATGTGATTTCGTCCAGTTGAATGGCTCTTCGTTTTCGGCTATATAGTGCGCCAACTGGCCGTTGATCTGAAGGTTGCCATCGAGAAGTCTTGCAGTTCCGTTTATACCGTAGCGGCCTTCAATAAACTTTCCCATAGGCTGCTGCACAGTACGTAAAATTCCCTCCGCCGACGCCTCATATACATAAGCAAAGCGGTTGGTTGCGACAAATCCTGTTCCAAAAACTGAAAAATTGAATTTATTGTTAGGCAACCATTGATAACCGACGCCGAAATCATAGCATCTATAAGGCTTGAGATTCGGATTGCCGGTATAACTCATCAACGGGTTGGACTGTATGACGGCTGAACTACGGACTGAAAGAGCGGGGATCTGGTTGCTATAATGGAACTCTGCGTTAATGGCGTTCTTGTTATTAAACGAATATTGGGCTGAAAAGTCTGTCCATGGATAAGTGCTTTCCTCTGTAGTATTGCCTGTTCTGGTGCGGTCGTAACTGAAGCCAACACCTACACTCCCATAGAATTTATCGTTAGTAAGATTGTATGCGACTCCAGGGCCGAGGCGTAAAACTGTAAGCCTGTCATCAGAAGTTGAAGTGCCTGAATAGCGGGTCTTGCTATTGTAATAAAAACCTTGTGTGGAAACAGTTATGTCGCCCCACTTTCCGAAATCATGCTGGTAACGGAGGTTTGCGCTTGCTTTATGGGTATTGTCCAAGGCATTGTTGAAATATTCGGAAGATTGCCCCTCCATGTATCTGCTGTTTTGTCTGGAGTGAGAGTAGGAATAGTAAGGAGCAAAATTTATGGTATTGCCGTGTGGAAGTATAAAATTCCAGTAGCCGTTGTATGTTATGTAATTCTGGCGGTGATTTGCTTCGTTGACGAAATCGGACTGAGGGAAATCAGCAGGTCGAAAATATACAGAACCCGAGGTATTCTCTTTCGGATAATTGTCAAAAGTTGCTCCTATGGTGTTGCTGATGGTAATTTTATCCGTGCGATATAAAGCCTTGAACGTGGGCCAGAAATACCGTCGCCGAGATTCGGCATCGCTGGAGATGGAGAATCGCTCGAATTGCTTGATAGAGCCGTCAGCCTGAGGCAGCCGGTAAGTCTCGACTGTATTATTATAATCGTGGCTTCCGTTGCGATAATACCCGCCGGCAGCGAGGTCGTAGGTCATTTTTTTGTACTGAATCTTGGAATACAGGTTAAGTTGACCGGAATTGGCGATGAAAAACTCATTGGCATAAGCCTTGAGATAACCCCCATATTCATATCTATGCATTATGAAATTTATGACGTGAGCACTTCCATGAAAACGGGGGTCTTTCGGATAATCGTAATATTCCACTTTTCTGACATCCGCCATCCGCATACCAGTGAGTTCCTGTTCCGAAGCCGGTAAATAGTCAATGTAGATATTGACATCTTTACCAGTATTAGTCTTTACCGAATTACCCATGCCGGGGGAAAGTTGCGGGATTGCCATGCGGTTGAGCAGATCGGTAGCGGTCTGCGAAGAATTCTTTTGCTTAGAGGTGGGAATATATGTTGAAACGGTAGCCGAGGTCGATTGAAGTTGTGCCTCGACAACCACTTCATCAAGTTCCTGTGCCTTGATGGAATCCGGCTCGGACGATTGCGCCATTGCGCCAGCGGCAAAGAGAAGGGAAAGCCATAATAATTTCTGTCGATAAGCCATATACAAATCAGTTTTGTTCGGGCGCAAAATTAGACAGAAAAAATGACTGTGGTCTCAACAAATGTTGAGACACGCAGAAAATAATTAAGATTTTCTTAATCTGCTCAGATGAGTGGGAGTGATATTCAGGAAAGAAGCAATGTCTTTCAGAGAGAACATCGAAAAAATATTATCGTATCTTGCGATAAGTTCGTCATATCTTTCTTGTGCCGATTTAGTATGCAGACTGATGTATCGGTTATATTTCGTATCAAACAAGGCAACGTTTGTTTCGGCAATAATTCCATATAGTTGCTCGTCGGATTTCATACGCATACCAATCTCTTTTGCTGAGATGCAGTAAATCTCGCAAGGCGAAACCGCAACTATTGAAATACGCGATTTACTGCCGTAAAGAGAAAATGGGAAATCTGCGACAAATTCATCTGCAAATTCCAGGCCCACCACTTTTTCGGAACCATCCGCCGCGTATGCAACATATTTCAGCGTGCCGGACTTAATATATCCGATGTATCGGGCAACCTGTCCTTGTTCAGCGAAAAAATCGCCTTTGTCATAATGACGCAATACTCCATAGTTAATACATAGGTCACGCCAAAAACAATGGTCGATATTCTCGTAATATGTGTTGAAGTTCGATGTACTCACTTGAACAAGCGATGTGTATTATTCCAATGGCTCGAAGGTGTTATTATCTATAAGCAAAAAGCGTGAGCCAACTATGCCACGTCTAATTGGAGGCCCTGAGAAAGCCCATGATGCAGATGTAACAATAGCAGCCCACGCCATATGCGTGAGAACCACCATGCTATCTCTTGCATCAAATCGAAAATTTCTCAGGTTTCCAATTACAAGATAAGCATAACGCTTCTGATTTACAATGTCATGCAACCCAAAGGGATGCAGATGCAAAGTTAGTTGATATTTCTGAAATCCAAGGTACATCTTCCTTGAAATTTGTAATCATTCTTTCTGAATAATTCCATAATAAATTGACTCAAACTGATATTCTCCTTTGCAGGTCCTAAACTCGGTTTTTTGTAGGTATGGAGGTCATAATCGCAGAAATTTGTACAAGGGTTATATTATAATCGTGATTATTTGTAAGGCTTTTATTATTGGGGCGGGACAATTATTGCAAGGTGGTAGGGGGATAAAGGCAGGAAAAGATTTGTGTGCTGTGTTCCGCGGTATCGGGAAAAGTTGTAACTTTGGCACACAGGATAAAATTGTTCATACGAAACAGAAAACCAATAAACGAAACGTCTGTACGACCATAATTCACAAAACAATAACCAAAACAATAATTTAAGCAATGGAAAAGAACGAAGCAAAGAAATGGGTCGAGAGCCGCGTATGGGCTAACGGCTGGAAGGTCGATGCTGACGAGAGTGTCGACGCCGTAGAATTCGCCGAGCAGTATGCCCGCAATAAGGAACTGTGGGACAAACTTTTCGCCTATCTTGCCGAGACAGACCTGAATACTCTCGAGGCAGGAAAGGTCGAACTTGTCCCCGGACGCCTGTGGATCAACGTGCTCGAGTACACTCCCAAGGACAGCGAGAATACGAAAATCGAGAACCACCGCAACTTCATTGACCTACAGTACACTTTCGTCGGTGACGAACTGATGGGCGTTGCCGGTAAGGTCACTCCCATAAATGACTACGACCCAGTGAAGGACCGCACCAACTATTCGACTGACGAACCAATCGTTTACAGCAAAGCCGATGCGGACCATTTCTTCCTTTATTTCCCGAAGGACATGCACCAGCCCTCGGTACGCGCATGTGACCCGGCAGTCCCCAGCCGCAAGATTGTCGGCAAGATTGAATACGCCCGCTGATAAAGCGTTAAAGAATGAATTGGGCAGGTTTCCTCATTCTTGGGGAAGCCTGTTTTTTTCTTCGGTTTCCCGTGGCCTGAGGGCAAACAATGTCCATATAATCACGAGGAGGGTTATGCCGTCGCCGATGAAGGCCACGGTACGCCCCTCCGCTTTCATTTTACGTACATAATCGTACTTGTCGGCGGGGAACATCGAGGCCTGCCATGTGTCTATGCCTGTTTCGGCGGCGGCTTCCCTTACGGCCTCGGGACGGTAGCCGGACAGAAGGCAGATATTGTGAATGCCGAGTTCGCGTAGTTGGCGGATGGTGTCGGCGATTCCCGGTTTCAGGGTGTCGCTGAGGAATTTGAAAGCAGGGCGCGGATGCGGTCGCGGGCCTTGCCGCTCGCATTGTCTTCAAGTATCTCGCCTACGGCATAGGCAAGGAGGATGGTCACTGCCTCGGGGTATTCGCCAATGAAGTATGCGCCCAGACTTGCAAGTGCCATCAGCGTAAATTCGTTGAAAAGGTCACCCTTGCACCAAGTCTTCCATGCCTTTACCAGAACGGGGATGGCGACTGGTAGGACTGCGGCAATATAAAATGCCAGAATGACGCCGGGATTAGTGATAATCCTGTAATGAGTCAGGATAAGCGTCGCCAGCAGAAGAACGAGCGAAATTATCTCGAGTATATATGTCCGTAGTATCTTCATAACCATATTTTTAATTTATAACAACCAATGGCTCAACAAGTTTCGCGGAGGAATTAGCGGTTTTTAGAGTTATCAGAGGAATCAGAGTCATTAGAGTCGGAGGAAGCGGTGTTGTCTTGAGGAGGGAAGTAGGGTGGATTTTGTGTTTCAAAACATGTTTTATTGTTACATCAGAAAATCGTCGTATCTTTGTGAAGAGCAACAATCTGATTAACTGAACTTACACCAATAAACTGGCAAAATTTATTTAAGTAATGAGCGAACTTATTCTTGACAAGGATTATTCTGACTGGGTATCGGAGTTATCCAAACGTTACCGTGCATCTCAAATAAGGGCTTCTATTTCAGTCAATGAGGAATTGCTGAAATTTTATTGGACTTTGGGGCACGACATAGTGGAACGGCAGGATGAGAACAAGTATGGCAAAGGATTTTTTAATATGCTCAGTCGTGACTTGAAAGCCACTTTGCCTGAGGCAAAAGGTTTTTCGCCAAAGAATTTGTATTATATACGTCGGTTTTATCTGATGTATTCAGAGAATTTCCCCCAAGTTGAGGGAAATTTGTTCAAATTGCCGTGGGGCCATCATAAACTTTTGATTGACAAATATTTCAAGGAGCCTGAAGTGGCGTTGTTTTATGTTCGTGAAACCATTAAGCACGGATGGTCGCGAGTAATTTTAGATCATATGCTTGACACCAATCTACATTTAAGACAGAGTCAGGCTATAACCAATTTTAAATCACAGTTGCCTGAAGCGACAAGCGAACTCGCACAAGAAATAACCAAAGATCCCTATATATTTGATTTTACCAATCTTTCTCAACCATACAGAGAAAGAGAATTAAAAGAGGAATTGCTTAAAAATGTTACGAAATTCCTTTTAGAACTTGGCGAGGGTTTTGCCTTTGTCGGAAAAGAATACAGATTGGATGTAGGAAAAACGGAACAATTCACCGACTTGCTTTTCTATCATCTCCGTTTGCGGTGTTATGTCGTGATTGAGGTTAAGGTGACAAAATTTGAACCGGGATTTCTGGGACAATTGGGGACCTATGTCACTGCAGTGAATCACATTCTTAAAACAGAGCAAGATAATCCGACAATCGGGCTATTAGTCTGTAAGACTAAGGATGACATTTTGGCTCAATACTCATTGGAAGGTTACAATCTGCCTATGGGCATTTCACAATATCAACTTGACAAGTTGTTGCCTGACAATTTCAAGAGCACATTGCCATCAATAGAAGAAATAGAGACAAAACTTAGATAATTCACATTAAGAATAATAACATTATTACATGGTTATGCGTGCGTGTTTATATTGGCGGGTCTGGTTTTTTGTGGTGCTGGGAGCCTGCGCTGTTGCGGCCCGGGCGGATGTGGGTGTTTCGTCGCTTAGGGTCGAGGGGCTGGTGAGGCCGCTTGGCGTGGAGACGGAGCAGCCACGGTTTTCGTGGGTGATTTCTTCGGACAGGAATGATGTCGTGCAGAAATGGTACCGGATTATTGTGGCCTCGTCGCCGGAGAATCTTTCGGTGGAAAAGGGGGACCTGTGGGATTCGGGTAGGGTTCTGTCCGACAGTTCGGTGCTAGTTACTTATAAAGGGAAACCTCTGCCATATAACTCGAGGATGTGGTGGAAAGTCAGGTTCGGCACTAATAAGGGAGATTCGGAGTGGAGCGAAGCGGCGGAATTCGGCACAGGTATGCGTGGCGAGTCACACTGGCGCGGAAACTGGATCGGGTGGGACGAGCCGTTCGATTGGGACGACGAGTCGATGCACAGCCGTCTAAGCGCACGTTATCTGCGAGAGGAATTCGACAACGGCGGAAAGACTGTCAGGCGCGCGACGGTTCATATCAGCGGCCTCGGCCTTTACGAGATGTTCATCAATGGCGAGAAGGTCGGGGATGATGTACTGACGCCTTCGCCCACGGACTATCGCCGGACGGTCCTGTACAATACATACGACGTCACGCCTTTGCTCCGTCAGGAAAAAAATGCCATAGGAATTGTCCTGGGAAACGGACGTTACTACAATATGCGCCAGAATCACAAGCCTTGGAAGATTGTCAACTTCGGCTATCCCAAGGTGAGGATGAATCTGTTTATCGAATACACCGACGGTACGAAGGCACGCATCGTTACCAACGACAAGTGGCGCCTGACAGCAAAGGGGCCGATACGCAGCAACAATGAGTATGACGGCGAGGAATACGACGCTCGGCTCGATTTAGGCGACTGGACAGAACCGGGCTATGACGATTCGGCATGGCTTAAGGCACGGCGTGCCGAACTGCCATATGGCACACTGCGTGCGGCAACTAACCCATCGATGAAAGTAATGCGAACAATAAAGCCACGCAAGATTCGCCGAACGGGCCCGAAGAGTTTTATTGTGGATTTCGGCGAGAATACCGCCGGGTGGGTAAGACTGAACGTAAGGGATTGTGTCAGCGGAGATTCGATAACGGTGCGCTACAGCGAGCGAATCAACGGAGACTCGACCGAACTTGATACAGAGAATCTTCGAACCGCATTAAGTACAGACCTGTATATCGCTTCGGGCAATGAGAACGGGGAGTCGTGGAGCCCACGTTTCTCATATCACGGTTTTCAGTTCGTCAGAGTAGAGGGACTTGACGAGATAGGGGATGAAGACGTCACGGCCGAAGTCATTTACGACAATGTTCCGGAAAACGGGACGTTCGAGTGCTCGAACCCGATAATCAATGCAATATACGCCAACGCAAAGCGCGGCATAGCCAGCCTGTACAAGGGAATGCCGGTTGACTGTCCGCAACGCGACGAGCGTCAGCCCTGGACCGGAGACCACAACATGGGCTCGTGGGGAGAGAACTTCATATACGACAATGCGGCGCTCTATGCCAAATGGGCTGACGATATTAGAGAGAGCCAGCGCGAAGACGGCTGTCTGCCTGATATCGCACCGGCATTTTATAACTATTACAACCCGGACATGACATGGTCATCAACCTTTCCTGTTGTGTGCGACATGTTATATGAACAGACGGGAGATGTAAAGCCAATAAAGCGGAATTACGAAGCGATGGCGCGGTGGATGCGATTCATACGACGTGAATACACTGACCGTGACGGGCTGATTATGGCTGACAAATACGGCGACTGGTGTGTGCCGCCCGAAAGTCCAGGACTGATTCATTCGCAGGACCCCTCACGCAAGACAGACCCGAAACTGATCGCGACGGCGTATTTCTACAAGATGTCGCAGCTTATGGCAAAATTCGCTCCACTGGCAGGTCATCCGGATGAAGCCGAGACATGGCTTGCCGACGGAGAAAAGGCCAAGGACGCCTTCAACCGAAAATTCCTGACAGTGCGTCCGGGAACTTCGCCTGCAGCCAAGGAACATTTTCTTTATCCAGACAGCACATACTACGGCAACAACTCGCCGACATCGAATATTCTGCCCCTTGCTTTCGGAATGGTCCCGGAGGAGTGTCGCAAGGCGGTCGAGGGCAATCTTCTGCATTCCCTGATAGTTGACAAGAAAGGCAGCAATTATACGGCTCATGTAGCCTCGGGCGTCGTGGGAGTCAACTGGATGATGAGACTGCTGACAGCGATTGGCCGTGGCGATGTGGGCGCCGGACTTATCAGCCATACGGAATACCCCGGATTCGGTTACGAAGTATCGAAGGGCGCGACCACCATCTGGGAACTGTGGAACGGCGACAAGGCCGCACGGGCGATGAACAGCCTCAATCATGTAATGATGCTCGGAGACCTCGTGAACTGGCTGTATCAGGACCTCGGCGGCATCAATCCCGCCAAGCCGGGATATAAGGAAATATTGCTCAAACCGGATTTCTCGGTTGATGACATAGACAGTTGTTCCGTCTCGTACAATACGCCCTACGGCCTGCTTGGGTCGAAGTGGAACAAGACGCTAAGCAGAATAGACTGGGAAATTGAAGTACCGTGCAATACATCTGCAACATTCGTTGTGCCCGCGCCGAAAAATGACGTCAAGGTCAGTGGCGCCAGATTCCTGCGCCATGAGGACGGCAAATCCTACTGGCATGCTCCGTCGGGTAAATATGACATAGAGGTTACCACAAGACCTTCGTCCGACCCTCTGTGTGCCTGTGTTGTCACTGATGAGTTCCTGTTTACCGAGGCACCTTTCACCGAGTGTCATGCAGCGACGATCGCGCCCAACGAGAACGGAGACCTTGTCGCCGCATTCTTCGGAGGCACAAAAGAGCGAAATCCCGACTGTGTCATCTGGACTTGCCGCAAGCCTAAGAATCAGGATTCGTGGACCGCGCCTGAGATTGCCGCAGACGGTGTCTTCGCACTTTCCGACCCAAACGCTTCACGTGTCGGCCTGTCGGGAATAGATTCCACGACGACAGTAGCGGGCGCAGGCCTCATCAAGGATGCGGCTTCGTTCGGAGACCTGAGTGTCGCACGTCGCAAGGCATGCTGGAATCCGGTACTGTTTTCGGTCCCCGGCAGCGGCGAGATGACACTGTATTATAAGGTCGGGTCAAGTGTGGGTGACTGGACGGGATGGAAAGTCACCTCGCGTGATGGTGGAATCACATGGGGTGACCGTCAGCCACTTCCCGACGGCATACTAGGCCCAATCAAGAATAAGCCGGAATATATTGACGGACGGATAGTATCGCCATCTTCGCGTGAAGGCAAAGGCTGGCGTGCATGGATTGAACTCAGCGATGACGGAGGCAAGACGTGGCGTAGTACCGGAGCGCTGGCTTCGGATTCGGCCTATCTGACCGCAGACAAAAGCCGTATGCGTCCCATCTTTGCAATTCAGCCCGGAATACTCAGGCTTTCGGACGGAAGGCTGCAAATACTCTGCCGTACCCGAAACGCGCATCTCGCGACCAGTTACAGTTCGGACAACGGGGAGACATGGACACCGGTAAGTCTTACCGATCTTCCGGCCAATAATTCAGGCACAGACTGCGTGACTCTAAAGGACGGACGTCATCTGCTTGTATACAATGATTTCGAGACGATAGACGGCACTCCCAAGGGTGTCCGCACACCATTATGTGTCGCGCTCAGCGATGATGACGGCAAGACATGGCGCAACATAGCCACACTGGAAGACAGCCCGCTGGGTCAGTTCTCATATCCCGCAATCATTCAGACACCCGACGGTCTGGTGCATGTCATCTATACACACCGGCGCCACCGCATCCGCCACCAGGTCCTTGACCCGTCGTTGATGAAATAAAACGATAGAATGGGACTAAAAAAGCGGCGTGTCAATCTGACACGCCGCTTACTGTCTTATATGACAGGAGTGTTATTTGACGGCGATTTTGGTGGCGGTGCCGTTGACGACCTTGATGTAGAGGCCGGGCTGGAGATTGCCGGCGTTCACCTTTATGCCGCTGAGGTTGTAGTAAACAGCCTCGGCATCGTCTGCCATTATGTCTTCCACGCCACTGCTGGACTTGGTGAACTTGACAGTCTTGGTGTTGTAGTTCCAGGTTATGTCGTAGGTGCCGGTGATGGAGTAGGGTACCTCGCAGTCAACAGTAACAGCGCTAAGGACAGTCGAGAGGTTGTTCTCGGAAATAGGTGATGTTGTCTCTACAGCGCCATACTGCTCAAACCAGTTCTGGGTAGCGACCTTGAACGAGCCGACGGCGGTGATGTTGAAGCCCTTGAGTTCGAATACGCCTTCCTGCTTGGTGGCAGTAAACTTGTGGGCATCGTCAAGTTTGAAGTCGGGATCGTTGAGACCGGGAATGTACCATACGAAGTCTTCCTGTTCGGTCTGACCGGTTACGGTGATAGTGCGGTCAATCATGTTGAGTGTGACGTCGGCATTCCTGAGGGATGTGATCTTGTCAGCGAAATTGATATTGGAGGTTGTGCCGCCGACACCGAACTGATAGGGTATGCCGATCTTAATGTCAGTACCGTTGCCACCGATGTTTACTGCATCGTTGGTCCATGTACCGTCGTTGACCTTGAAACCCGAGAGAAGTACGTCGGCATGAACCTTGTATATGCCTTCGGTCTGTTTGATGAACTTGTGGGCCTCGTCCTTGAGCTGCCAGTTCTTGCCGTCAACGCCATTGCCGATGAGGTAGTAGGTGATTTCTTCCTGCTGACCGACGGACTTGAAGGCAAGGGTCTTGGTAGCAAGAGTCCAGGTGATGTCGTAAACACCGGTCATGGTGTATTCGATGTCACCGGTTTCGCCGGCAACGGGTTCGAGAACCTGCGAGAGGCTGGCGAGAGAGAATTTCTTTGTCTTGTCGTTAGTACCATATGATTCGCCCCAGCCTGTTGTAGCCACCTTGAGGTGACCCGGAGCGGCAATCTTGAAGTTCCTGAGCACGAATACTCCTTCGGTTTCTGTTTCCTCCATCATGTGTTTGTCATCGAGGTTGAAGGAAGCGTCATCGATACCTGCGACGTACCATGAGATTTCGCCTTCGCCTTCACCGTCGACCTGGACAGTGCCGTTGTTGATGTCGAGTGTGAGTTTAGCGTTCTCGACAACAGTTGCGCCTGCGATGGCGATGTTGCCTGTAGAGCCTCCAACACCGTATTTGTAAGGTTTACCGAGTTCAAGAGCCTTGCCGTTAGAACCGAAGTTGTACTCGTCCTTGCTCCATGTACCGTCGTTGATCTTGAATCCGGTGCCGAGAGTCTTGACAGATAGAGTGTAGACACCATCCTGACCATCGACGGGAACGAATTTGGCGTCGGGGGCCTTGAGAGACCACTTCTTTCCGTTGACATTGTCGCCGATGAGGTAGAAGGGCTGAGCCTCGTACTGAGTGGTGCAGGTGAATTTCTGCTGTGCCTTTCCGGATCCGGTACGGCCCTCGCAAACGGTCATGGCCTTGACGGTGCAGGACTTGGTGATGACGAAAGGCTTGGTGTAGAGGGTTGATTGCTCGGTAACGTCAGAACCGTCGAGAGTGTAGTAAATCTTGGCCTCGGGGAGGATGCAGGAAATGGTGACAGTGTATTTGTCAGACTCGACTTTGGGAGCGGGGTCGGAAGAGATTACTGGGCTAGGGCAGGTAGAGAAAGTATAACGCTCGCTAACGATATCGGAGTTCTCGTAACCGCCACGAACTGCAACAGCCTTTATGACTGCATCCTCGCGAAGTGACTGCGGATAACGGAAGTCGTATAACTTGCCATTGGTGGCAGTAACGGTACCATTGGCCGAAACACTCACTACGGGATCGGTGCCGTCCATAGTATAATAAATCTTGGTACCAGCCAGGCCGCATTTCATATGGACCTCAATTCTATTCTGGGTTACCACACCGCCTTCGGGTGACAATACGGGAGCGGGACATTTCATGTCAGGACCAGCAAAGAACTGGCTCATGACTTTGGATTCGGTCTTGCCTTCCTTGTATGCGCGGCAATAAAGAGTTGTGCGGGAAGTAATCTTGATAGGCTCGGTGTAGAGAGTGCTCTTATCGGTAACATCGGGGTCGAAAGCATAGTAGATTTTGGCGCCTTTAGTAGCACATAACAGAGTAACAGTATACTCAGCGGCAGTCATATCTGCAGAAGGAGTGCTGCTGAAGGTCGGATTATTGCAAGTTGAGAAAATAACTTTCTGCTCTGCGATCTTACTGTCACGATAGCCGTCGGCAATCGCAATCATCCTGATGGTACAGTCATCCTTAACATCCTGGATGGAATAATTGCCACCTTTATAATACGTCGACTGGGCGGTTGGGGTTGAGCCATCGAGGGTATAATAGAGTTTTGCATCCGCGGGATCCTCACATTTGGCTCTAGGACTGTAACCAAAGCCGACAGGCACGGTATAGACGGCAGAGCCGTCGCCGATTATAGGAGTGGCGCACTGGGGAATCTGAGGCACGCTGCTCTCGAAGGTGACAGTCTTGGTGTTGTTGTTCCAGGTGATGTTGTATTTGCCGGTCATGGTGTAGGGCACATCACCGGTCTCGCCGGAAACTTCCTCGAGTTTGTGCGAAAGCATGTTCTCGGAGAAAGTGACAGACTTGTCGTTCCAGCCGTAACCGATGCCCCAGCCTGATGTTGCCACCTTGAAGGAGCCGGCCTTGGTGATCTCGAAGTCCTTGAGAACATACACGCCTTCGGTCTCGGAGGCTGTCATCTTGTGGGCGTCATCGAGTTTGAAACTTGCGTCGTTCAGGCCGGCGACATACCATTCGACCTTGCCTGACCCCTGACCGCTAACGAGGATGGTCTTGGCATTGGTGTCAAGTGTGACTACGGCATTCTCAACTTTTGTAACGCCATTGAACGAGATGTTCTGGCTCATGTTACCGTTGGTGTAAGAAAAAGGAGTGCCAACAGTGAGTTTCTTCGATGTAGACTGGGCACCGATGTTTATTGAGCCCCAAGAACCGTTGTTGATCTTGAAGCCTGTACCCAAGGTCTTTACATTCAGTGTATAGACACCGGTCTGGCCCTCAACGGGCGTAAATTTGGCATCGGGATCCTTAAGGGTCCAGTTCTTGCCGTTCACATTGTCGCCTATAAGATAATAGTCGACGGCGCTCGCGCTCAGTGCGAAGCACAAGAGCATGAGCAACAAAGATAGTTTTCTCATGAAGTTAATTTAAGAAGTTAGTTAATAGGTTAGTAAGTAAGTGTGATGATTAGAGAATCACTTTTTCAACGTTATTGCCTGTGCGGCGGATATATATACCGTGCTGTGGGTTCTCGACACGGCGACCCATTAGGTCATAGTATTCAGTAAAAGTGTTGTTTTCGTAAACGATATCTTCGACGGCAGACATTCCGTCAGCATACAGTACGGCTACGCCGGTGCTTCCGACACGGCCGGTTATAGTAGTCGGGGTGACGATGAAGTCGGTACCTGTAAGTGCGTCCTTGTAAGTGCCTTCGGGCATGTAGCTCATGCCGTTCTCGCCTTCGACATTCTGTGCGGCGTTTTTCTTGCCGAGAATGAACACACCTCCGTCCTTGCGTGTGATGCAGATGCATCCCTTGGATCCGGTAGAGCGGGTGAAAGCCTCGGCGCGTCCTGTCATGGCATTGCGGAATTTGTTGACAGCGGCGATTTCGGGAGCCTCGAGGCAGTGGACGGAACCTTTCTGACCCATACGTATCTCGGTGCGGCCCTCATACGGCGGACGGGAGAAATATAGTGCGGTAGCTCCGTCACGGCAAGCCGAAAGCATGTATACACGGTCGATACGGGCCTGCATTGTGCCTTTGGTCGCGCCACCGTCGTTGGAGTAGGTGTCATGGCTCTCACCCCAGTAAACAAGTTTGGATGCAGGAACGCCTTCCGACAGATTGCCTGCCTTAGAGGGAAGAATCCAGGACTTTACAGAAGATAGTGATGTCGAGGCGTACTCGTTGTCGGTGACGCTCATGTATTTGGCGTATTCGTTGAGGAGCCTGTATTTCTCCTCGTTGCTTGCGTTGCTGCCGGCAGGATTGTCGAGAATCTCGCCATAGTGCCACAGGCCTTCGACAGAAGTAACCACAGGCCAGAAATTACAGCCTTCGCTGGGGAGACCGATGTGCTTTGCGGCGTCCCAGCGAATGCCGTCGACACCGATGCTCTTCAGGTCCTCGATGAAAGCCCTGGCACGCTGCTGAACTTCCTCGCTCTCGGAATTGACATCGCCGTAATCGCCAAGTTGGTTGTGGGTAATGGAATGACGGCTGGAGTAGTTAATCCATCCGTTATAGCGCTCACGGTCGCCCTCGCTCCACCATAGGTTACGGTAGGAAGGATGGCTGTTGATGTGGTTGGCCACTACGTCGACTATGACCTTTATGCCATATTCCTCGGCTTTGTCACACAGTTGCTTAAGTTCTTCCCTTGTGCCGTTGCCATTAGCCATGAAAGCGAAATCGTAAGGCATGTAGGCATAGAACCATTCGGCATTCTCACCGGCATTACCCTGAACGGGAGATACCTGTACCGATCCGAAACCGGCTTCGGCAATACGTGGCAGTTCCTCGATGATATCAGTGAATTTCCAGTCGAAACAATGCATGATGTTACCGTCCTGAATATTCTCAGGAATACCATAAGGATTCTCGGCATGAGTAGAAAAGATAACTGAAACACCGGCTGCTATGAACGCGGCCAGTCTAAGACGCTTTGACATGATATTAATAAAAGGTGGTTTATTAAAATATGATATAATCTAAGAGGCACTTACTCTTAATGTGCCTTAAAACTCTACGTAAAGACTTTTTAAATTTGCTGAGGCAAATATAGTCATAATAAAAAATACCCCCCCCATTTTACAATATTTAACATTTAATTAACGTCTTTTTGCAAACATTCCGGTGCATATCTATATTCGTTTAATTTCGTTCAGCGGTCGACAGGTGTTTGACGTTCCTGTTTCGCGGCGCGGCTGTGCGTAACTGTCCATACACCTGCGAAAATCAGGACGACCGCCACGCATTTGGCAACAGTCACGCGGTCGAGTCCGAGAATAATGCCGACGGCGGTGGCCATAATAGGCTGAACATAATTGTACATTCCGACAATGGTCGGCCTGAGGTTTTTCTGTCCGTACATCATGCAGATGTATGCAACAAAGGTGCCGATGACCACTACGTAGGCAACGCCAAGTATCTGGTCAAGTGTTAGCACATTGCCTGATAATTCAATGTATGACGGTATGGAAAAAAGTGTTAGTGGGACAGTAGCGAAAGTGAACATCCACTTCATCAGCGTGTAGATGGAGTATCTGCGGATGAAGTTGCGGTAAAGAGTAAGGTACAGGGCGAATGAAATCTGGGCGAGAAGAATCAGAGTGTCGCCAAGTATCGGCCTGTCGCCACCGACAAGCACGGCTCCGCCACCCAGTATCAGTATAATGGCTCCTGAGAAACCAAGTGCGATTCCGCCGGCCTTACGCAGTGTGATGGGCTCGCCTAGAAACAATGCGGCCAGCAACATCACCCACAGAGGCATTGTCGTGGTTATGATGGATGCGTCGCCTGGGGCGGTATATCCCACTCCGAACACGTAGCAGCCCTGGTTGAGAAGTACGCCCAGCATTCCTGCGCCGGCAAGCAGGAGCAGGTCGCGTGGGGGCACATGCTCTCGAGGAACGAAGAGTGAGGCGATCCAGAAGAGGACAGCGGCGCCGAGCATACGGAAATTAGCCATGAGCAAAGGTGTTATCACCCCTGCGGTCATAACCATTTTGGCAATCGGAGCCATGATGCCCCACATAGTGTTGGCACCGAACATGGCGAGGTGTCCCCTGATATTGAAGTCTGACATGAGCATTCTCTTTTTCCGGCGGCAAAGGTACGAAAAAAAGAGAAACGCCGGTACGGGCTGCGTCATCAATATCCTATCTCAGGAAGCGTGGCGCCAGCAGGAAGATGCCTAAGGTCAGGCCACAGTTCCAGTTTCGGGGTCCTGACGAGACATAGTTGACATATCCGGACAAAGTAGCGAACGAGAAGGAGTAACTGAGATCGAGTTCGCTGAAGAATTCCGGATTGGAGAACCATCTGCCATAGCATGCCGAGAGGTCGGGGCCCTGCTTGATCTTGCGAAGCGGCATGAAGCAGTCGGCCATGATGCGGGCCGTGAACTGCTGTGAGAATTTGTATACAGGCACTATGCCGGCAGCAATGAAAGAGTTGGCGCGTAGCGAGGGATTGAATATGTTGTTGGAGGCATTTGTCGGTTTATATGCCGGGGCAGTGACAATAGACGCGTTAAATGTCGATTCTAGACGTCGGGTGGAGAGCATAATGTCTGTCTCGACACCGAGTGAGAAACGGCTCGAGATGTCGAAGTAGTTGCGGGTGCGCGCCTCGGCCTGCAGCCAGCGGACTCTCTTGGATACTCCGGCAAGGGGGCTGTCGCCGGGACTGCCCAAACTCTGATTCGAAGGCCTGAATTTGTAGTTGCCAAGCAATCCCATGGCGCAGATGTTGTAGGATGCGCCTTTTGTCGGGGACTGGTCGTTGTCAAGGGTGTTCGAGGTGTAACGGACAAAGGCTTTGCCGAGGTTCATCTGCGTATGGTCACGCCCCGAGCCTATAAGGGAGTTGGATCGGTAGAAACTATCCTTGAGGTGGCCGAAACCCGCGCCTATCGCTACCTTTCCGCGCCAGCCGGCGGATGTCTCGAAGGCAAGATTGCCGAAAAACTCGTGGTCAATCAGATAGGTCGGCTCGTTGAGTTCGTAGAACAGATTGTCGTTCTGGACGAAACGCTGGCGGTGGGCCACCATCTGGAGTGTGAGGGCAGACGGATGACGCGTGTGCAGGGTGATTCCGGCATCGGCCTGCGCGCCCATATAGCTTTGTCCCAGCCAAAGGCCCAGAGCAGTGCTGACCGATGAGAAACTGAGTGTGTTATATCCTGTCCCAGCATACAGATATGAGTTCTGGGAGGAAGTGATATAACCTCCTATTGCGAGATTGAGATTGCGTTTCACCGACATCCTGACGTCGAGGGAGAAAAGTTCCGTGCTGTCGTTGTACCGGGCCTTGAGCTGAAGATCTCGTAGGCGTCCCGGTGAAATAGCCCTGTAATAAGACTGACGGGCGTGTGCTATGTCGAATGTGTCCCGCCGTTCAGGGTCTGGGTCGAAAAGGTAAGAGATATATTCGTTCTGACGAGATGAGCCTCCGGACACTTTTACGGAATCGAAACGCAGATAGGGTGTCGCCGAGCGGAAGGCCGAACGCGAGGTTCGGCGAGTGACAGGAGAGATGCGGGAGGTTACACGGGACTTGATCGAGTCCATCATTGACATGGCCTTGTCGTAGCCTATGGCTGAAATCTGACGAGCCTTCGGAAAATCGAGCAACGCGAACTGGTGAAGGTCAATCTTTATCTTTATGCCCAGACGCGGGTCGAGCGCATAGTCCTGTCTGCGCATGACAAGATTCTCGATCTGGTCCATCAGCGATACCTGAGGCGTAGTGGCAGGAGTCGAGACGTCGACGCCTATCATGATGTCGGGAGAAAAATCGCGAGTCATCACGTCGACCGGGAAGTTGTCGAAAATGCCTCCGTCGTAGAGCATGACACCGTCGACAGTGGTGGGCTGGAATACGATGGGAAACGACATGGACGCGCGCACGGCATCGCCGAGCGATCCTTTGCTGAAGACGACCTTATGGCCTGCCCCGGTATCCGAGGCCACGCATCGGAACGGTACGAACAAACTGTCGAAATTGCCCCGGCACTGGGCTGTATATGCGGAGAAGATGTCCATGAATCCGAAGTTCATGGGCATGGGTGAAATAACGGATGCCGGAATTGAATCGGCCTCCTTCGAGCCTTTCGGACCAATGGAAAAATTGAACATGGCGGGAGTAGACTCCGAACGGCTGAAATAGTAGACCTTCGCGGGGTCGAAAACCCCGGTTGACCAATAGGTGAACTCGGGGGAGAGGATAAGGTCAAGCATTTCGTCGGTGGTCCAGCCCATGGAGTAGAGACCGCCGATGATAGCGCCCATGGAAGTTCCGGCGATGTAATCAATGGGAATATCATTTTCCTCTAGAGCCTTGATCACACCGATATGGGCTATGCCTTTGGCTCCGCCACCGCTGAGTACGAGTCCGACAGACATAGGACGACCGGTGTCAAAAGTAGTGACGGAATCTCTTGCGGCATTGTGGATGCTGCCAGTTTTCCCGATGGCGGACGGTGTAAAAAGTTCGCCGCCCGACGGCATTGAGTGCGCCGTCGGGTAGCAAATCAGCAGTAGAAGCAGGATAAGTCTATAGTATCCCATTTTCAGGCTCCTATAAATGTGATGAATAGTTGAACGTTGCTATTAGGAAACAACAGAAGGGCTGAAAATGTTCATGCCGGGGAAAAGGATAGAGTGACCTTCTCCGTATTGTTACTCCATAATGTATGGCAGGAGAAGTTCGCGCCAGATCAGATAGCCCGGAGCGAGAAGGTGCAGACCGTCGTTGGTCAGGTCCTTTCTGAGATTGCCATCGGCATCGCAGAAAGCGGGGTTGACATTAATCCATGTCGCACCGTTGCGTTTTGCTATTTCGGGAAGTTTGGCATTGATGTCGCGAATGACCTGTTCCTTGCCGAAGATGGCCTTGTAACGACCGAACGAGTTGTTGATGGGGAGAAGCGACTCAACATAAAGTTGTGTCTGAGGCGACTCGGTACGTATGTATTTTATCAGGCTTTCAAGTGCGGTGCATATTGAATCGGCTGTAAGATTGTGGCTGACGTCATTTACGCCGCAAAGCAGGAATATTTTCTTGGGATGACCCTGAACAATGTGGTCGACACGCTCGCGGATGCCCTGGACGATGTCGCCGTTGATGCCACGGTTCAGCACGTTCGGCATACCGAAGAGTTCATGCCATTCGGCACCGTGCGTGAGCGAGTTGCCGAGCATCACGATGGAATTTGTGTCGACGGGCATGGCATCGAAGAACGAGGCGCGCTGGTAGTAGAGTTCGCTGTATTTTGGCTTTGCCTTGCCTGCGCCTTGAGCGGATGCAAGAACAGCGCACAGCCCGACAAGGGCTGTGCAGAGTATGAATCGGAGTTTCATGTTCTTCGGGTTTTATTTTTCGGCGTTGAAGGCGTCAACAGCAGCCTTGACCGAACCGTGGAGAAGAAGAAGACGCTTTGCGTCGTCATAGTTCAGACCGAGTTCGTCGATGACCATGCGTGTACCGCGGTCAACGAGTTTGGCATTGGACAACTGCATGTTGACCATCTTGTTACCCTTGACACGGCCCATCTGAATCATTGTGGCTGTGGTGATCATGTTGCAGATCATCTTCTGGCCTGTTCCGGATTTCATGCGGGAGGAGCCGGTGACGTATTCCGGGCCGACAATCATCTCGATGGGAATCTCGGCAGCCTCGGAGATAGGTGCATCAGGGTTGGATGTTATGGAGGCTGTGAGGATGCCGTGCTTGCGGGCTTCCTTGATTGCACCGATTACGTAGGGAGTCGTACCCGAGGCAGCGATGCCGATGACGGTGTCGCGGTCGTTGATGTTGAATGCCTGGAGGTCTTTCCATCCCTGCTCGGTATCATCCTCGGCGTTCTCGACAGGGTTGCGCAGAGCAGTGTCGCCGCCGGCGATGAGGCCGATTACCCACGAGGGATCCATGCCGAATGTAGGAGGAATCTCGGAAGCGTCGAGGACGCCGAGACGACCGGATGTGCCGGCACCCATATAGAAGATACGGCCGCCGCGTTTCATGCGTGATACTATTTCGGTGACAAGTTTCTCAACCTGCGGAAGGGCTTTCTCGACGGCGAGGGCAACTTTCTTGTCCTCGGTGTTGATGTCCTTGAGAATTTCGCCAACGGATTTTTTCTCAAGATCGTTGTAGAGCGAGGGTTGCTCTGATATTTTGACAAATGCCATGATAAATGTGGTTTATGGAGTACTATATCTTTACGAGGAGAGATGTCATTGGTTTAACAGCAATGGAAGCGGATGAGGCCCTCCATGGGGCTTTTGATGATGGTGCCGACAGTACAGCCACATGCGGCCGCAGCCTCGGCGAGGACATCGCGGTAGTAGTAGGCTATAGAACCGATGAAGTTGACCTTCAGATCCTTGTAGCCGTCGTACTGGCATACGTTGCGTACGAAGAACGACTTGAAGGAATTGAGAACCAGGGCGTGGATGGCGGGATTCTCGATGTTCTGGATCAGGAACGGTGTTACGGATGCGAGGAAGCGGTTGGCCTGGGGCTCCTTGTAGACGCGACGGATAATGGTGAGTCGGTCGAGTTCGTATTGTCTGAGGAATTTCTCGCAGATATCCTTTGGCAACTGGTTCTTGAGGATGTCGCCGACAAGAATTTTTCCGAGGACCGCGCCAGAACCCTCGTCGCCGAGGATGTATCCTAACGGGGAGACATTGTCTCTGATCTCGGCTCCGTCGTAATAGCATGAGTTCGATCCTGTGCCCATGATGCATGCGATTCCTGCCTCATGTCCGCAGAGTGCGCGAGCGGCGGCGAGGAGGTCGGTGTGTACCTCGATTACGGGGGCGGGGATGGATTTGCGGATGGCGCTGGCGACATTTCCGCACACTTCGGGACTGATGCATCCTGCGCCGTAGAAATATACGGCATGTATGTCATGGTCGCCGAGTTCCGGCATCAGTTCGTTGGCAATGCGGGAGGCCATTTCTTCTTCGGTCAGCATGACGGCATTCATGCCGCAGGTGAAGACCTGGTTGATAACTTTGGAATTTTCGATAAGGCACCAGTCGATCTTGGTGCTACCGCAGTCAGCAATTAGAATCATATCTTTATATATATTTTGTTTTTATATAGACAATAACCGAATACCCAGGTAGTGCAGACAAAGAGCAGGGCGAAGAACAGCGAGGCGAGAGTCTCGTTGCCGCCGCATACAGGAATCAGACATGCCTGGTAGATGAAACCTTTGACGGATATGAGTCCGGATTCGGCTCCGGCCCATGATATTTTAGTGAATGAGATAATCTGTGACAGCAAGGCTCCCAGTACGTACATGAACAGCGGATTGATTCCGTAGACCTCGAAGAAGCGGCACCATTTCCTATAGCCTTTGATATCGATGATCCATATCAGCAGTCCGAGGAAAAGAGAGGCGAGGCCGCAGGTAGTGAGGACGAAGGTTGGAGACCATACCTTCTTATTGATGGGCATTCCGAAATCAAGAAGGAAGCCCGAGAAGGTGAGGATTGTGCCGAGTATGAAAAGTTTGTTGATGCGCAGGGTGTTATCCTTGGTGGCGACGATAATTCCACCGCACAGGAAGCCTATGAGCATATGTGCGATTGATGGAAGTGTCGACAGCAGGCCTTCGGGGTCGAATTTCAGTGTGAGTCCGTCAACTGTGTCAGAATACATGTGGGCCTCACCGAGCACGGCGCGGTCGACCACAGCGATGACATTATGGCGGGAGAACGAGAATCCGTCTCCGCTCAGAAGGATGATGGCGTAGACAACGAGCATGCCGCCTATTAGCCATGGAAGACCTTTCCTACGGACAAGCAGCGCCAGGAATGAGCCGACGCCATAGCAGATTGCCAGGCGTGGCATAACACCGAGTATGCGTATGTCGCCGAAGTTGAGTACAGCGTCCCAGAATGTATATTCGGAAACAGGACTTGTCACCCGGCGCAGGAAGAGTCCGAACCAGGCGATGAACATGCCTATGAGGAAGATCACGACCGTGCGGCGAAGGATTTTCCATGAGGCGGCCCATGAAATCTCGAAGTCATATTTTCGCAACGAGAAGTATGTGGACACACCCATGATGAACATGAAGAAGGGGAACACGAGGTCAGTAGGAGTAAGACCGTTCCAAGAGGCGTGTTCGAGGGGTGCATATATATGGCCCCATGAACCGGGGTTGTTTACAAGAATCATTCCTGCGATTGTGATTCCTCGCAGAATGTCAAGTGCAAGGAGCCTGTTCGGGCGAGGCTTTGAGACTGCCGTCTGTTCCGAGAGGTTTGAAGAATGTTTTTTCATGTGGATGACTGGTTTCAGGAGGTTTTCATTTGTATGCCGAAGGCATCATGCCTTCGGGCGAGTGACATCGTTTACAAGATAGGCTATCGATTTGTAAGGTATGCCGGAATTTGTGCTCAGGCCGATCTCGCATGTTCGGGAGTTGGAGTAGCCGTAGCGAATGCCTGCGGCCTTGATCTGCGGTCGGAGTTTGCGGAGGCCCCAGGCATTGAGTTCGGGATAATTGAAACCCCGGTCGCCGGCGAAGCCGCAGCATCCAACCTCGGTCGGGACGAGAACGTCGCGGGAACAGCGTCGGGCGAGTGATATGATGGTGTCACCAAGGCCCATGAGACGTGTCGAGCATGTGACATGGACCGCGACTGGCGTATTTGTCGGGGTGAATTCGAGATTGGGAGCGAGGAACTTCTCGATGAATTCGGCGGGTTCGTAGAGATGCATCGACCTGATGTGCTCGCGCATGTGATGCAGACAGGGACTCTGGTCGCAGAGGACGGGGTATCTGCCGTTCTCGCTGGCGCGGAGAAGAGCCTGCTCGAGTTCTGCGCTCATGCGTTCGGCGATGTCAGGCATTCCCTTGCTGGACCAGATCATGCCGCAGCAAAGTTTGTTCATGTTTTCGGGGAATATTACCTCGTAGCCTGCTTTGCCGCACAGTTCGACCATGACATCGATCAGTGGCTTCGGTTTGGTGCCGTCCTCGTCGCTTGAGCCCATGGTCTGGTTGATGCACGAAGGGAAATAGACCACTTTCAGAGATTGCTCTTCCTGGAGGATATCATGGCGGTAGTAAGCGGAGGGTAAGGTTGATGTCCACAACGGCAGACCGATCTTATGAAGTCCGCGCCCCAAGGCATCCACAGCCTTTCCGCCGATAACGCGGCGCACGCCTCCGGCTGTGCTGAGCATCGGACGTAAACCGCCCTTGATTGCCGCAAGATGTTTGGCGGCCCAGTCACCGGTTTTGTATCCGAGCGATGTAGGAGGCATATTCTGGCGGCGAATCTCATGTGTAAGGTCTCCGGTATTGATTTTCATCGGGCATGATGTCGAGCAAAGGCCGTCGGCGGCACATGTCTCGTCGCCAAGGTAACGATAATCCTTCTCAAGACGGTGGAGACGTTCAGGCTCGGAACCGGTCTTGCGCATCATGGCAATCTCACGCTGGACGGCAATGCGCTGACGCGCCGAAAGTGTAAGTCCGCATGAAACACAGTTGACCTCGCAGAAACCGCATTCGATGCACTTGTCGACCGGAGCGTAGAACTGGGGCATGGATTTCAGGTGCTTCAGGTAGCACTCAGGGTCAGGATTGAAGATGACACCAGGATTGAGGAGATTCTGCGGGTCGAAGGCCTTTTTGAGACGCTCCATGAGGCGCCATGCCTTGTCACCCCATTCGCGTCTTGCAAACGGAGCCATGTTGCGGCCCGTGCCGTGCTCGGCCTTTAGCGATCCGTGGTATTTGTCGACGACAAGATGCTCGATATCCGCCATAAGTTTCTTATAGCGGTTGATGTCTTCGACGGTCTCGAACGACTGCGAGATGACGAAGTGGTAGTTGCCTTCGAGAGCATGACCGTAGATGCAGGGATCCTCATAGCCGGATTCATCGAGGATCTTGGCGAGATCGACCGAAGCCTGAGGCAGGTCCTCGATATGGAAGGCGATGTCCTCGATGAGGGCAGTAGTGCCGGGGCGGCGCGTTCCGCCGACAGCGGGGAAAACGCCTGAACGCATTGCCCACCAGGCACCGTATTCCTCGGGGTCGGTGGTGAAATGCGGCTCGGTGAACATCTTGAAGGGCTTGATGACCTCCATCACCTTGTCGATGTTTTTCTGCAAATCTTCCTTGGTGTCAGCCTTAGTCTCAAGTAGCAGGGCCGTGAGGCCTTCGCCGGTCGTGTCGTGAACAGTCTTCAGCGACTTCTTGTCAAGAAGTTCGCAAGAGTGAACCGGTGCGTTCTTACGCATGGCTACGACCGCACGGCAGGCCTCGGCCATGTCGCTGAAGTAAAGCATGGCTGATGCCGAGAAGGGGAACAGATGGTCGGTCTTCATCGTACATTCGGCCATGAATGCAAGCGTACCTTCGCTTCCGACCATGCAGTGGGCAATGATTTCGAACGGGTCCTCGTAAATTGCGAACGGCAATATGTTGAGACCTGTGACATTCTTGATCGAGTACTTGTACTTGATGAGTCTCATCAGGTCTTCGTCGGCACGCACGGCATCGCGTATGGCACAGATTTCGTCAAGAAGTACCTTGTGCGACATCGTGAAGGCCTGCCGAGAGGCGGGATCGGCAGTATCAAGTAAGGTTCCGTCGCCGAGAATAAGTTTCATCGATATCATCATGCGTTCCGAGTTGGCGTGGACGCCACAGTTCATGCCCGAGGCATTGTTCATGACAATGCCGCCTACCATCGCCGATTTTTTTGAAGCAGGGTCAGGACCGAACTGTCGTCCGTAAGGCTGAAGCAGTTCGTTGACACGCTGACCGATGATACCCGGTTCGAGAGTTATTGTCTTGCCTTCATTGCCAATCTCATATTTTTCCCAATTCTTACCCGCGACAACAAGTATCGAGTCACTCAGGGACTGTCCCGAGAGCGACGTTCCGGCTGCGCGGAAGGTAACCGGCAGACGGTAGGAACTGGCGAGCCGGAGAATCTCAGAGACTTCGGTGGCATTGGCGGCGCGCACGACGACCTTGGGCGTCATGCGATAGAACGAGGCATCGGTGCCCCAGGCATAGCGGCGCAGTTCGTCGGTATAGATGCGTTTCTTGTCAATGGTCGCGGCGAGGTCTCTGACAAACAGAGAGTATGAATCGTTAGAAGGCATAACTTTAGGTTTCAGATGATATTCCGTAGCCCCGACCTATGGCCGGGGCATGATTCGGGATTTCTTATTTATACAGATAATACTTTGAGGACCTGGCCTTGAATGCGGCGGCGTCCTTGTTCCAGTAGTCGATGATGTCGGCCACCTTGTGGTTCCTGGAGAAACGCTCGCGAATCTCTTTCGAGCCCGAGACCTTGTCGAACATGCTGAAGCGTTTCGGGTCGGCGTTTCCTTTCTTGAAGACAGCCTTGTCAGGATACATGTCGGCAAGTTCCTGCATCACATAGAACTGTGTGAGCGAAAGCGGAGCCTTGTCCTTGTCTGTGACGTAGACTTCCACACCCTGGAGATTCTTGCCTTGTCCGGTGCTGTAGAACGGTTTGATATGAATCGGGCGGAAAAGCAGGCCGGGAAGATTCAGCGCGTTCATGCGGTTTGCGAGATCGGCGGCATTAATCCATTCGGCGCAAAAGAGTTTGAACGGTTCGGTGTAACCGACGCCAATGGACATGTAATAGAGTTCGCCGAGGATGCCGGTCACGGGATAGTAGATTGCGGCTTCGGGGTTGGGAATATGGGGTGATGGAAGGACCCAAGGCATTTCAGTCTCGCGGAAAGTCATGTCGCGTTTCCAGCCGTCCATAGGCACAACGGTAAGATTGACTTTCTTCTTGTCCTTGAGCATTCCTTCCTCGTTGAGGTATGTGGCAAGTTCGCCCGGAGTTAGGCCGTAGAGATACGGAATGGGATACTGGCTTACAAAAGACACACACGAATCCTCGACGAGATTGCCTTCGACGATTTCGCCGCCCAGAGGGTTGGGGCGGTCGAGGACCATGAATTCCTTGCCGTTGTCGGCGCATGCCTCCATGGCAAGGCCCATCGAGGAAATGAAAGTGAACGAACGGCAGCCTATGTCCTGTATGTCATAGACAAGTACGTCGACATCCTTCAGCATTTCGGCTGTGGGAGACTTGGTCTTTCCATAAATGGAATATACGGTTACGCCTGTGGCGGGGTCGACATAAGTGTCGACCTTGTCTCCGGCATATACATCGCCGCGGACACCATGCTCGGGCGAGAACAACGCTACCAGTTCGACACCTTCGGCATCATTCAGAATGTCAATGGTGCTCTTGAGGTTATTGTCGACGCCTGTGGGATTGGTAATGAGGCCGACGCGCTTTCCCTTCAGTCCTTCGAAACCGCGGTCACGCAGCACCTCGATGCCCGGCTTGACATGGGCCATAGCGCCGAGTGAGACTATTGCCGATAGAGCAAGTGTTAGTATCTTTTTCATTGTTATACTCTGTTCGGTTTTTAAATTGTTTGTTAATTGCATGAATCTGTTAGGCCTGCTTTTTGGCTTCGACATGTTTCGCTCCGTATTCGGGATTGATGTGCGGGCGAACAAGTGCTGTAACAAGCCATGTCGCAAGGTTGCAGCAAAGAACCCAGAAGAAGAAGTTGATGTAAGAGTCACCTAAGAGATTTTCCATAATCCATCCTGCGGCCATACCGGGAAGCATCATGCCTAAAGCCATAAATGCTGTGCAGATGGCATAATGCGAAGTCTTGTATGGGCCTTCTGCGAAGTACATCATGAAAAGCATGAAAGCAGTGAATCCGAAGCCATAGGCAAATTGCTCGAGTACGATACAGCACCAGATAGTAACCTTACCGGCAAAAACAGAGTAGTCGGGCTGAATATTCGAGAGAATTATGTATGCAACGCAGTTCAGGGATGTTGCAAGAGCCATAGGCCAAATCCACTTTTTAAGACCACCATTTGAAGCGCATATACCACCTATGATGCCACCGATTGTAAGACCGATGATAGCCAGAACACCGTATGCAAATCCGACTTCGGTTTGTGTCATTCCCAGTCCGCCTTCAGCGCGCGGAGCCAGCAGGAATACCTGACAGAGTTTCACGACCTGTGCCTCAGGCAGTCGGTAAAGAAGCATGAAAAGCATTGCAAGGACAACGTATTTCTTTTTGAAGAAAGTGCCGAACGAGCCGACGAATTCCTTGAGAATGCCGGAGATGGATTTGGCGCCTTCGCCACCGACAGGTTTGTCATCCTTGGGGTAGGGGAGAATAAACGCGTGGTAAAGGAAGACTACGGCAAAGAAGACTGCACAACCGATGACAGTTAGTTGCCATCCTGTTGACACGCTTCCTGTAGCAGTTTCGAGTAGACCTGCGATGATGACGAGACCACCCTGACCGAAAACGCTTGCACAACGGTAGAATGTTGAGCGAATACCTACGAAAAGGCTCTGCTCGTTAGTATTCAGGGCAATCATGTAGAAGCCGTCCGAAGCGATGTCGTGTGTAGCGGAGCAGAAAGCCGTAACGAAATAGAAGAAAAGACAGACCATGAAAGCGCTGACCGGGAGACCCTTGGCGATTTCGGTGGCATCAGGTTGTGGAAGCGTGAAGGCGATGAGTCCGAGTCCGATGGCAACGCTCAACTGCATTACAACTGTCCACCAGCGTTTTGTCTTAATGATGTCGACGATAGGCCCCCAGAAAGGCTTGATTACCCAAGGCAAATATAGCCAGCCAGTGTACATTGTGGCATCGGCTTTGCTCATGCCAAGTTGAGTGAATAGCACCATCGTCACCATGTTTATGAAGATAAACGGGATGCCTTGTGCAAAATAGAGGGTCGGAATCCAGGCCCAAGGGTTGCGTTTGGTCGCTTTTTTCATTGTAGTATTTGTGATGTGTTTGATTGATTTTTCAGAAATGCTCAGGCTTGGCCTGACTTGGTATTATTAGGTTGTATATATTTGATGTCTTTTTATTCGTACAGCGAACTGATTTCGGCATCGACGAAATAGTGGGCGAGAATCTTTCGGTAGTCGTAGCCACGGGCGCCCATGACGGCGGCGCCAATCTGGCAGAGGCCGACGCCGTGGCCCCATCCGGCTCCGTGAAGGGTGAAGGAAGCGGGAAGATTTGTTGACGGGTCGACGTCGTGACGCTCGACTACGAAGGCCGAGGAATAGAGGTGCGAGTTCGAGAGTGTCTTACGTATTTCGAGTTCCTTGCCGAAAATCATTGTACGCTTTGTGCCGATGATTTTCAGACGTACTATACGGCCCGATGTTCCGCGCTCCATGGGGACAAGGTCGACAATCTGGCCGAAATCGATGCCAGAACGACGGCAGGCTATTTCGCTGAGTTCCTCACGGGTATAATCGACTTTCCAGCGGTAGAAGTCGGTGGTTTCCTGATCGTAGTTGTTGAGAACCTGCGACAGGATTTTCGCATCCGAAGTGTTGCAGAAAGCCTCGGGGCGTGAGAGAATCCATTTTGTGGCGTTCTCCTCGACAGTAAGGTCGGGGAAGTTGTTCTCGTCAACGTTGTCGAGACGTGCACGCAGATATTTATAATGTTTTGGCTCCCAGCAGTTCTCGAATTGCTCGAAAACACCGCCGCAGCATTTGCTGAAACGTGCGTCGCAGAGTTCGCCGTCGTACATCAGCACCTGACCGCGTGTGGCGGCGATGGCCTCGGCCACCTTGGGAGTTGACTGGCGTGTGACACCCTGATAGCGCTGGCAGTGGTCGTCGGCACATACATCAAAGTTGACATGGTCCTCGCGGTCGTACCATTTGCATCGCTCGTCGGCGGTCTCTGTGCAGGCAGAATAAGTCTCACCGCTGTCAGTGATGTCCTTGTTTTTTGAAATCTGTGCAAGAAGCCATGAACGCGATATGACTGCGTGTGCCTTTAAAAGTTCAAGTGACGCGTGGGCGCTCATTTCAGACGATATGACAGACAGCAGGTAGTCCTCGACAGGCAGGATGTTGATTATGGTCAGCCGGCCATCCTCGATGATGAACCGTGCCGAACCGCTGAAACGCTGGTTCTCGCGACGTTCCCAATGGAAATTGACACCTATGACAACGTCCTTTATTTCGAATGTGCCGCTCTGGTCGTAGGGATGAAACTCGAGCGGGGCATCGAACACCTCGCCCTGCCAGGCGATGCGTCCGTCGGCGGTTGCGGAAAGAGTCTGGGGACCGCGGACTTCGTGGCCGTTTACGGTATAGGTGTCGAGCAACACGATGTCGATCTGCGGGGCATTGAGGATGCCGACCTTGATGAATGGTTCAAGCATGATGGTCTGTCGTTTATTTGAAAAGAATAACTCTTTTTATGGGGTGGAGGAGAAAAGGAAAGTACCGGCTCGGAGACTTCCGGGGTCTCCGGCCGGGTTATTAAGAAATTTATTTTACGTTTTCTGCGAGGGCGTCGATTTCTTCCTTTGAAAGGCAGAGTTCATCGAAGACCTTCTTGATTATCTCGGCATCGAGTCTGTTGAAATCTTTCTCGAGCGGGGTGATGAAGACGCCGCCCATGTCGACCGATGCGGGAGAAAGCAGCATGCAGTCATCACCTTCGGTTCCGTAGAACGACGGACGGTGACGCTTGCGCGGGATGACAACCATGCGAACGCCAAAGGGAGTGGCATAGCAAAGTATGTTCATCATTGGCTCGCGCTCGCCTTCGGGAACAGTCATCGCGTCGTAGAGTCGACGGAAAAGTCGTGCGCCGGTTTCGGGATTGTCTGTGTCGATGACAAATACGCGCATGGGCTGTTCATCGACAAGGGCAAGGATTGACTCGCCGTCCACAGCGACAGTCTTGAGGTCGGCGTTCTGCAGATTTTCCTCGATGGTGAGGAAGTCGGAGTTGCCTGCCTGGAAGTGCATGTGGTCAGGTGCGGAGGCGCCGCATTTGGGACCATTATAGAATACGGTGTATTCATCGAGGTCGAGAGCCAGTTCCATCATGTCCTTGGCACGGTCGACAATGAGCTGGTCGACGTGGCTGTTGTCTGGGATGGTGAGGTGGCGCGGGAAGATTGGGAATGGATTGATAAGCACGGTGTACCTGTCATCCTCGCCCCAGGGAAGGCCTTCCTGGACTGCGGGGCGATTGGCACCACAGAGGAAACACTTGCGCTCTTTCAGCGACTTGGCGTCGACTTTGGCTGAAGATGAGACGATGCGGGCGGGATTGAACTGCACCTTCACGTGCATTCCGTCGACATCGATGTCCTTGACGCGGACACCTTTCAGCGCCTCGAAATTGCCGGCGGCCTGGGGCCACACGGCAATCTGGTCGGCGATAAGTTTGTCGGCCTGAGCCGATTTGATTCTTGTCATTTTGCAGCGTTCATGGCGCAGCGTGCCTGAAGTTCCCAGGTACGGATACGGTCCTTGTAGAGGTTGTTGTTGTTCATTTTTACAACATCGGCGTTTGCGTCCGAGTTGTCGTCCCAGCGACGGCAGAGGTAGACAACGTCGTAGACGCGGCCAATCTGGTAGTGGCGTGAGAAGGCCAGACCGAGAGCGTAGTCCTCGCCGTAAGAGGTGTTGGGAACATGGATCTCGCGGAGCATAGGAGTATAGAATGCACGGGGGGCGCCGAGACCGTTGATGCGCAGGGCGTTGTTGCGGCCGTTTTCGGGAGTCCATTCCTTGTGGTCGATCACGCCCGGCGGGATGGGGTTCTTGTCGATATCGGTGAGTTCGTATGTGCCGACAACCATAGCGGCTTTCTGGTCATAGAAGGCCTTGACCATCTTGCTGAGGGTATTCTCGTCAGCGTAAACGTCATCGGAGTCAAGCTGAACGGCGAATTTGCCGCATTTGGGATGCTGGACGCCCATGTTCCAGCATCCGCCGATGCCGAGGTCATCGCGCTCGGGCACGATGTGTACAAGACGGGGATCGTTCTTGAATTCATCAATGGCTTCGGTTGTGCCGTCGGTAGAGTGGTTGTCTATTACGATCAGGTTGAAGGGGAAGTCGGTCTTCTGCGAGAGAACAGACTCGATGGCGTCACGGATAGTGCGGATGCGGTTGCGGACGGGGATGATTACAGATGCCTCGTATTCGAAGTCACCCTTGTTGAAGTCGATGCTGTCGAATTTGGGCTCGAGGTAACCGCCGATTTCCTTAAGGTGGGCTGTGCAGGCTTTCTCCATCTCAATCTGTACGCCACGGTTTTTCGGGTCGACGTAATCGAAGATCTTTTCGCCTGATTTGCGGTTGTCGAGAGTGACGTCGCTGTAGAGATATTCGTTGATGTGAACGATGGGAGCGATGCGGCTGAGACGCAGGCGAAGGTCATACAGACCGGCGGCATTGTACTCGACGTCGATGCCGGCCGCGGCTTTCTTGAAGTCGGCGGTATTGAAGAAGAGGACCGAACCGAAGTTGAAGTCGTCGCGTAGCGAGCCGAACTGGTAGTCGATGACAGGGGCATTGGATTTCTTGCCTTCGACAACGGTGTACGAGTCGGCGTACATCATGCCGGCTTTCGAATCCTCGGCAAGGCGAACAAAACGCTCGAGGGCGAAATAGCCCATGACGAGGTTATTGTATTTTGTATAGAGAAGAATGAAATCGCTTTCGGCTTTCTCTGCAATTTTTTTCATCGTGGCCGAAGAGTTGAGGGAATCGATTGCGACAAGTTCGCAACCCTCCATGGGTTTTGCTGCGGCATCTGTAGCCAAAAGGAAGATTTTGGTTACGAGAGGACAGGCTTTAAGCCCTTCGACTGTGGCGCGTGCCTGGTCAGCGTCGACATAAGGCACGAAACAGTTAATTGTTTTTTTCATGTCAGTTTTTATTTGGTTAAGAATATTTCTTTTGCTTGTGGTTGAATGTATTGAATGTATAGGATAATTAGTTCAGACGGAAGAATCGCTGGAGGATTCGCTGAGAGGATGATGGTTATTTCTTCTTGTTCTTTTTTGATTTCTTGGTGTTTTTGGACGCGCTAGCCTTCTTAGGTAGGTTCAGGAAATTAAGTACCTGATTCATTAGCCGGTCACGCGATGCCTTTCCTTTGATAGTCTCGAACGGGAATCCTAAGACGACAGTGCGGTAAGCGGTGTTGTCGAATGCAGTACCGGCGACAAGGTTGTTCTCGCTGTAACGCATGATGGTCGCACCTTTCTCAGAGTCGGAAGCATAGAATGAATCGGGGGACTCGACGGCATAGCAGTCGGAATTGAGAACGTTGGAGAAGTCAAACTCGCCGCCATCAAACGCGCTGAAACGAGACTTGACCTCGTATGCTTTACCGGTGATGGATGCCTGACCTGCACGCCAGCGGTACCCGAGCACCTCAGCGGCAAACTTCTGGTCGGCCGCAGCGACTTCCTCAGAGGAGAATGGATTGTCCCACAGGTCAGTGGCTATGTAAGAACCGGAGATGAAGAAGGATGTTCCTGCATCGGCGAGTGCCTTAATGCGGTTCTGGAGTGCGGAAGGGAAGGTCTTGTATCTGGGTCCGAATACTCCTCGGCCCTGCTGGATTTCCTTTTGTTTGCCAAGAATCAGGTCAACGATTTCCGCATTGCTGTCGGAAGATCTGGTGAAAGCGTCGACTGAACTTGAGATGAAGCCCAGGCCGGACTCGACCACGGCCTCGCCGTGGGTATAGACAAAGTCGAACGTGTTTCCGGCGATTACCGTGGTCTCATAGTTTGAGTATGAGTCGCCGAAGCCCGAAGCGTCATCGTCCATCCATGGGATTTTGCGACGGAACTCTTTCTGTGCGCCGATGTATGAGATGTCGTTGATATATGGGACACCGCTGTCCTTGGCGTCATAGAAACCGGCAACACCATCCATCTCGAAGACATCCGGAGTGGACAGGCGGGTGAAGCCGTTGACAATGTTTACTACAGGCTTGCCGGGACGATATGCAAGTGCCAGTACTTCCGAAGGGAAGGATACGCCGCCGTCATTTCCTGCAACTATGCGGTATGAGTGGATGTTTCCGTCACTGACAGTAATCTGGTATTCGGGTTTGGTCACCCGGGCGATCTTGCGGAAGCCTCCGTTGCCGATGCGTTCCTCTATATTATAGAACGTAGGCATTGCTGTCGACTCCAGAGTGTCAGGGGTCGCGGCCCAGGTGAGAGTGTATTTACCGTCTTTGCCACCGGAGATGGCGAAAGAATTTACCGGAAGAGGCTGTACGACATATTCGCGGCCGTCGCGGTGAGCGAGGTATTTCAGCATGCCTTTGTAAACGGCGCGTGATACGGTGAAGCGGAAGTTGGGGTCGTTGCCATACTTCATGTCGGCAAGATTCTGATGCGAGAGGAATTCGAGCAGCATCGCGGGAACCTCCGGCTTGCGGGCCTCGTAGTATGCGGCGTTACGTATGTCACGGCGTGTCCAGTCGGGCTCGAAACCTGCGCGTATGTCATTGACGATGTTTGTCATGACGAGGTCTGTGAGGTCGCGGGAAGTGCGGCGGTCAGATCCGTTGCCGAGAGTATCGCCTGCGGTGCAGTAGATGCCAAGGGTGCCGATTATGGAATCGTTGTAGGTAGTGCCTGCGTCAGAGTGCCATGCGAAGGAAAGGTCGACAGGAATGTTAAGGCCTTTGCGTGCGGGGAGCATGGATGAACCACCCGTGAGCCAGTTGACCCAGAGAGCACGTGAGCAATAGTCATCGTTATAGTCGTTTACATTTCCGGTCGGAGTAAAGACGCTGTCGGGAGCACCTGCCCACTGCAGCCAGTAACGGGCGCCTTCGGTGAAACGGGGGTAATTGCTCGAGACATAGCCTAAGTCCATTCCGTCTTTCGTTTCTTTGACTTTGCGGGCGATATTTCCGACACCGCCGCCAATCTTGACGGCATCGGCGGAAACAACGCTGTTGGGGTCGGTTCCGGAAGCGATAAGCTCAACGACGGGAAGTGCCGGAGTGCCTTTGTCAAAATCGAAATGGCCGAGGTAAATCCATGTTCCGCCGCCCATCTTCTGGTTAACCTTGAACTCTCTGGCTCCGGATTTCGAATTTACGCGGTAGAGGGCGTCCTTCGCGCTGTTAGGCAGAGAGGCGTAGGAGACATATACGGCGTATTTGCCGGACTGAGGGAAATCCGTGGTCCAGGTTGCCTTGGCCGCGCCTGTTTCACCTTTTTTTACAGAAGCCACGCGTGCCGTTCCGTCGGTGAAAGGATTCTCGAAATCCCTGTATGTCTCATGTGTATATGCGAAGCCTTTGGTGCCGGCATTACTCCATGTTCCGTTCTCGCTGTATTTTCCCTTTGCAAGTCCACCGTCATTGTCAACGATGATTTCCACGGTATTGATATCGCGTTCACGTGGGCTCATCACGTAGGCGCCTGCATTCTCAAGCATTGGCATGAGATAAGGCATCACGTAACTCTGCGTGAAGAGGTCCTCCACAGTTTCCATAACTCGTGCGCGTTGCCATTCCCAACGGTTGAGTTTAGGCTCGAAATACCATCCGTGACTCTGCCAGACGGCTATGTTTTTTCCGTCCAGACCCTTGGGCGAGCGGTCGGCATCGAGTCGCGTGACAAACTGGTCTGTCTCTGTCGGTCCCTTGACATTTTTGGGAGAAAACAGCACGAGTTCATCAAGAGACTCCGTGCCAATCACTTTCCCGTCACGGTCGCGGCTGGTGTATTTAAGAATTACATCGAAATCGGCATATTCGCTGCGCCCGAGAGCATCGATAATGTCGTTCTTTAGTTGGGCCAGAGATTGCTCGGTGAGGGGGATGGATTTTATGCCGTTGCTGACATCAACTGATATAGTCTTGGATTTGCGGTCTACTGCGACATCGTCTACGGCAATTCTGCCGAGGTAGGAGGTGCCGGGAAGATATTTCCTTATAGCCTTTAGAACAATGTCTTGCTGAGGTACATCAGCAAAAACTGTACTTGCCGAAGTGCCTAACGCTAATACAAGAAAGATTTTTTTTGAGAGACTGGTCAGTTTATTGAAGGACATTAGTATTGATTTATGTTTTTTATGGTAAAAGATATAACTTCTGTCATGATTCTGTATCTGAAAAAATAGCAAAACCTACAGATATCTTTACTTATCCACAAAGTTATATAAATCTTTTTATGCCGCAACCAAAAAAACGATATATATTTCCCTTTGTAAACATTATTTAATAATCAACTACATATTTTCACAATATTGACTAAGACAAAAATAAGGCGCGCCATAGGAAATAGGCGCGCCGGATATTTTTTTGTGTATTAATGAAAAATATCAGAGGGGATAACCGTCAGGTCCGAAATTTATGGTTACATTATCAGTCGTGGTTACACGGTATCCCCAGTTCCGGATATAAACAGTGTTAATGCCGGCTCCGTAATAATCGTATACGTAACTCTCGATAGGATAGGGGACTATGCCAGACGGAATACTGTATCCCCATGGTGCCTCGATGTAGTACCAGTTACCATAATAGTCAAAATAAATTTCTGTGCCGCTCATCATCTCGACTTCATAGGTTGTGGCGGTTCCGTAGCCTTCAACGTCTATGTCATCGACTTCATCATTGTAGAAAAAACTATTGAGGAAGGCATTCGCGGCATCGGGCAACTGATCATAGTAGTAATATTCGTCATCGTCGTCGCATCCGGTGAAGGCTATGCAGGAAAACACGAGGAACATTGCAGCCAGAAGTTTGTAGGGCTTCATAATTTTTAGGTCGGTAGGAGGTTAAAATTCAGTTATATAATTCAGGAAAATAGAGTTGGCTATCGGAATCTGATGTATCGACATCATGTCCTTGCCTATACCTATAATTACCTAACATCTGTAGGCAGTCGATGGTTCGCCGCAGCCGTGACTTATGGATATATGTGACTTGAAAGTCTACTTGAAAGTCAGAATGCGGTTGTATATGAAGTTCGAAATGGTGTAGACGACATTGCCAATAAGCGTGGCTATGCCATAGCCTGAAAGAACAAACCCAAGGATGTTGAACTCGATTTCTCCGAAAGAAGACTGATTGAGAAGCCACACGACAAGAAATTGCAGGGCATAGCAGACGCAGAAAGCCACCATAAAATTAATGGCCTGAATGGTTATCTTACCTTGTGCGTGAAAGACCCATGAACGGTTCCAAAGGAATGAATTCACCAGGCCGGCAATGTAGCCAATAGCGTTAGAGACGTATGGATTGATACCCAGCACGGACTTGCACAGAAATATCAGGAAAAGAGTGATGAGGGTGTTCATCACTCCGACGACACCGTATTTCAGCAACTGTATCAGAGGTGTACCGGGTTTTATTGACATGGTTTTTGTGAGTTATTGTCGTTGGATTTTTGTTTTTTCAAGGCGGTGTGCTCGGACGGTTTACGCATACGCATGGGATTGGTGGCCAGATCCCGTTCGACAAGTTGCGGATCGACCTTAAGGGCCGGCAGTGACCAGTCGTAGCGTACGGCCAGCACACGCAGTCCTATGACTGTGACGGCACAGAGACTCTGTGGAATGATGGGGTTGAGGTCCAGCAGCCAGATGAGTGAATAAACGATACCGCCGGCGAGGCAGGCAGTGGCGTAAATGTCCTTGCGGAAGAACATGGGGAGTTCGCCGATAAGGATGTCACGAAGGACACCACCAAACGAGCCGGTGATTATACCCATGGTGATGGCTACCCACATGGGATAGCCTACGGCGAGGCTTTTCTCAATGCCGATGACGACAAAAAGGGCGAGACCGATGGCGTCGAATATAAAGAGAGTTCGCATTCCACCGACAAGTGCGCGCCTGAAAATCAATACGGTAAGTAACGACAGGCCGGTGACGGCAAGATAAAGCCATGACACCATCCAGAAGACAGGAACTCCGATGAGCACGTCGCGTAATGTACCGCCGCCTATTGCCGTGACAAGACCTACGACATAGGCTCCGAACCAGTCGAAATTCTTTGCTGCGGCCAGACGTATGCCTGAGATGGCGAAGGATATTGTGCCGAGAACCTCGATGACGATGATGAACGTTGTCTCTTCCATTTAAATTCTTTGTGGTGCTGTCCGGTTAATTGGCATCTTTTATGGATGATTTCTTGGACCTGGGACCGGATGCGTCTTTCTTCTCCATTTCGGCCACCGTCTTGCCGCAGGCATCAGCACGATTTTTAGCCCTGCAGATATCAGCCAGATAACACTCTCCGCAGGCCGGCTTGCGTGCCTGGCAGATGTAGCGGCCATGCAGAATCAGCCAGTGATGCGCCTTTGGGATTATCTCGTCTGGAATATTCTTTGTCAGGGCTTTTTCGGTGGTGAGGGGATTTTTGGAGTTAGTAGTAAGCCCCAGCCGTTCAGAGACCCTGAACACATGCGTGTCGACAGCCATCGCGGCTCTGTCAAACACTACTGCAAGTATGACATTGGCAGTCTTTCGACCGACACCGGGCAGAGAGACAAGGTCGTCGATGTCCGATGGCACGTTGCCGTCGAAACGATCAAGCAACGCCTGAGCCATACCTTTCAGTGCCTTGGCCTTGTTGTTTGGGTAAGATACAGACTTGATGTACTCGTAAATTTCTTCCTGTTCGGCGGCCGCCATCTTTTCAGGCGTAGGGAAAGCCTTGAACAGTTCAGGTGTAACCATATTGATGCGTTTGTCGGTGCATTGTGCCGACAAAATCACAGCAACCAGCAGCTGGAACGGGTTGGAGTAGTGCAACTCGGTTTCGGGCATAGGCATCTCATGCTCGAAACGTTCGCACACTTGCCTGTATCTTTCCTTGATTGTCATAAAATGAAGAATGGAAGTAGTTGTATCAGCGCATAACGAAGGAGCGCAACCTTGGCTGCGGCCGCCTGATGCGAGCGGTGGAAAGTCCCCGTTGGTCCCTAAGACTTAGCGTGCACTCTTGAATTCCTCAAGGAAACGGGTGTCATTCTCGGAGAACATGCGGAGATCCTTGACCTGATATTTCAGGTTGGTGATACGCTCTATGCCCATTCCCAGGGCGAAGCCGGTGTACTTTTTAGAGTCAATGCCACAGGCCTCGAGAACGTTGGGGTCGACCATGCCGCAGCCTAGGATTTCTACCCAGCCGGTACCCTTGCAGAACGAGCATCCTTTGCCGCCGCAGAGGTTGCAGCTGATGTCCATCTCGGCCGAAGGTTCGGTGAAGGGGAAGTAACTGGGGCGGAGGCGTATCTGTGTCTCGGGACCGAACATCTCGCGGGCGAAATAAAGGAGAGTCTGGCGCAGGTCGGCAAAGGAGACGTCGGTATCGACGTACAGGGCCTCGACCTGATGGAAGAAGCAGTGGGCACGAGCCGAGATTGCCTCATTGCGGTAAACGCGTCCGGGGCAGATGATGCGGATCGGTGGCTGTGTGCTCATCATCACGCGTGACTGGACCGATGAAGTGTGTGAGCGCAGGAAAACGTCAGGTTCTTTGCCAACGAAGAATGTGTCCTGCATATCGCGGGCAGGATGGTCTGCAGCGAAGTTCAGGGATGAGAACAGATGCCAGTCATCTTCGATTTCGGGACCTTCGGCGATCGAGAATCCGAGACGGCGGAAGATGTCTACGATTTCCTCGCGGACAAGCGAGAGGGGATGGCGTGTACCGAGACGCACAGGAGCCGGAGTACGGGTGAGGTCAAGGTTAGAGTCGATGCAGTCACGGCTCTCCAGACCTTCGCGTAGAGAGTTGATTTTTTCGGTGGCAAGTACCTTTAGTTCGTTCAGTGCCTGGCCGATTGTCTTCTTCTGGTCTGCGGGAACAGTCCGGAAGTCGTTGAAGAGCAGAGATATGTCACCCTTCTTTGAGAGATATTTTATGCGCAGGGCTTCGACCTCGTCAACGGAATTGGCCTCAAGACCTAGAATCTGTGATTTAAGATTGTTTATTTTGTCTAACATCGCGATAGTTGTTTTTGCTGATTCTGCAACGAACGCGCTGTCGCGCATCGTTTCAATTTGCAAAATTAAGCAAAAAAATCCATTCGTGCCCCATTACGTTGAATAATTCATTTAACGGATGTATGGTACTCTTAACGAAAATCTAATATGAAAGTGCAGAAGATTTTTTTAATTGTCATAAATTTTGATGAAGACGAAATGTTGATTATATTTGCGGATATGATCTATAATTGATAAAACCCATAATTGCTTTGCCATGAAATCCAAAACATTATTTTTGTTAATCTCCATCCTTACTCTAACATCATCTGTCTCCAGTGCTGACGATAATGTCGCTCCTGCAAATTTACGCCTCTATGATTTCGAATACGTTTTAATTCCTGTTTTCGCAGACCAGTTGCGTCCCGGAGATCTTTATGAGAATGTATTTCTTGATCTGGATACGATGTTTGATAAAATAATCCCCGATATGAACCTAAAGCCCGATTTTGAGAGGGATGGATTAAAAGCCGAGCCTTTCCTTCAGGGTAATTATCGTGGAGTAGTATATACATTCCCGAAACCTTCGGAAATACCTCAGGCAAAATATGGAGTCGTAGTCTTTGTGTCCCCAAAGGAGAATCGATATTTTACGCTTGAGAAATCCATGGATTTCGAAGGGGATTTTAGTGAAGCCTGGGTTCTTGGAGAAAAATCCAATGGGTCACACGTTAATTACGGTAACTGTGCCGCATGTGACACACCAAAGGATTTCATTGATATTATCGAGCGGCGTGGACTTCTTGGTCCTCAAAATAAAGATAAGGAGTAATTAAATCTTCGAGGCTTCTGACAGGTGATTTTTGTCTTGTTTATGTGATTTTTCGGATTGCATCGGAGGCGAGTGACGGTTCATAACCTCGTCCGACAATAAAACGGAGGATTTTTTCTCGTTGCTCGTAGGTCTCGCATCCTACTGACTTCGCTTTGGCTTGAATCAGATCACTAAGGTTTTTCAGATAGGTCTCCTCGTCGATTTCTGCGAGGGTGTCACGTATGATTTCGCGGTCGATGCGTTTGGCGGCAAGAGCATAGGCAATTTTCCGGCGTCCCCATCGGGCGAAACGGAACTTGTCATTTACAAAAGCGCGTGCGAAGCGTGTGTCATCGACAAACCTGCCGTCGATGAGCGAATCGATTATCTTTTCCTGAATATTGGAAGCGATACCCCATTTCCATAGGCGTTCGCGAATTTCGCCGGTGCAATGCTCGGCCCGGGAACAAAGTTCCTCGAGACGTGCTAAGGCCTCTTCCTCACTGACCGTACGGCGTTTCAGTGCTGACATACGGCAAAACGGTTCTTTCCGCGGAAGTCGCGCAGTATCTGAACGTTGCCCCATCCGTCGTTTTCGAGCATATCCTGAAGTTCGGTGGCGAACAGCGGATTGATCTCGAAATATAAAGTGCCGTTATGTTTCAGGGCTTTGAGTGCGTACCGGGAGATTGCCTTGTAGAATTTCAGCGGGTCGTTGTCGGGAACGAAAAGCGCCGAGGCCGGCTCATGGTCAAGCACGCGAGGATCCATGTCTTTCTTTTCCGATTCAGCGACATATGGGGGGTTGGAGACAATGATGTCGTAGTAAGGAGTCGTCGGAGGTTCTAGAGAAAGGACATCTGTTTCGACAAACTTTACGTCAATATGAAGCATACGTGCGTTTTCCTCGGCTACCTGCAAAGCCGCCGGTGAGTTGTCAACGGCTGTCAGGTGTGGAAAATTGAGCGAGCGTCCCAGAGCGAGGATTATACATCCGGAACCGGTGCACAGGTCCACAACGTTAAGATCGCTTGCGCCCTCAGCACGGTCGGTGATTATGTCAACCAGTTGTGATGTTTCGGGGCGAGGAATCAGCACAGCAGGATTGACCTTCAGCTCAAGTCCGTGAAAACTTGCCTGTCCGAGAACATATTGGAGTGGTTCGCCGGCAACAACGCGGGCACACTGTTCCTTTAGCCGTCTTTCGGTGAAGTTCTCGATCTGTCGTTGGCCGTTAAGGACAGTGTCAACAGGTGACAATCCCAGGTCCTGTAATATCATGACACGCGTCATTGCCTCAGCTTCTGTGGCACCCACTACAGGCGTCAGCTGGCTGATCAGATATTTCTTTATTTCGCTTACAGTCATATTGAGTGTCTCGGTTATGTATATGTTTGGTGTTTCTGGAGATGTCGGCTGTATTGTCCGATCCCTTTGAACATACAAATATAACAATTTTTTGAGTAAAAGTGTCGTGTCCGGCATGAATTTTTGCCAATTGGGATAAAATGCTTACCTTTGTCGGTCTTTTCCCCATATATTCCTAAGCCGGAATCAATATTCTTTTCCGGGTCAGGAGACAACTAACAGGGCTAATATAGAACCGAATGTCTGACACAGAGACAAATAACGACAATAAGGCACCGCTGCCTGTTATGCGCTTCGTCCCGCGATTCCGCACAGTCCGCTGGGGCGGACGCCGCATTGCCGGATTCAAGGGTGTTGAACTGCCATCTGACCGTGTTGGCGAAAGTTGGGAAATTTCACCTCTCGAAGGCATGGAGACATTTGTCGCTGACGGACCCTATGAAGGAATGACCCCCAATGAACTTGTCCGTGAATTCGGATCTGAACTCATGGGTGAGAAACTTTGCAGTCGTTTTGGCGCCCGTTTCCCGCTTCTCATCAAGTTCATTGATGCCGAGGATGACCTGTCCATTCAGGTACATCCCGATGACAGCGCCTCTGATGGAAACGGCAAGACAGAACTCTGGTACATTATAGATGCCGCGCCGGGGTCCCATATATATTCCGGCCTCAACCGCGAACTTACTCCTGACGAGATGGTAAGCCTGATTGAGAATCGCGATCTTGCCGATGTCCTTGCCAAGCATTATCCTCAGTCGGGTGACGTATTCTATATCCCGGCCGGGCGAGTGCATAGCGCTGGTGCCGGGAATTTTGTGCTTGAGATACAGCAGCCAAGCGATATAACCTACCGCCTATGGGACTGGGACCGTCGTGACAGGGATGGAAGACTGCGCGAACTCCATGTGGAACAGGCTTTGAAGGCCATCGACTACTCGCAGACGGATTATGGCCTGGCCCGGCCTCAGTTGTTGTCCGACCGGGAGACTGTGGTCAAACGTACGCCGTTCTTCACGGTTACCGCGATGAATATTGTATCACAGGTTAAGTTGCCGGTGGCATCACGACGCTCATTCTGTGTGCTTGTAGCAGTCGAAGGGTCCGGAATAGTCACCGATCCTCAGAATCGTAAGACAACAATCTCGCGGGGCCAGACTTTACTGGTGCCTGCATCGACCGAAAAAGTCTCAATTACATCAAAAGGTGACGAACCCCTGCGTCTTATCACAGTATATATAGAGTAGAATTGTCACGATGAGGCGAAAAATTATTGTCCCTGAATAATCTTAATCAATAAGGACACAATTGCATAAAGCGCATCTTTTCTTTCCGGAGAACGATTTGGCATTGGCAAGCAATCTTGCCAACTATACCCCTCCGCGTATGGCTCGAGCCTTACATCTTAGCGGCGAGACATTGCCGATGTGGTATGGCGACGAGGGAGACGTCTTTCTTTGCGGAGGCGTCAACGACAGGTGGTTCACTTCGATGTGTAATGCTTTCAATCTGCAGACAGATGTATATCCACATAAACCTGATGGATTCAGGCCCTGTCCGTGGGGATGGTCCCTCGCTTCAAGACGAGAGTTTGTATTTGCTGGCTTCACTTTGGACCAGTTGCCATCGGATAGTGATATCTGGGCAATACGCATGCTTTCGCACAGGCGTTCGTCGGTCATAATTTCCAATGCTATGGCAGATGCATTGCCTGACCGCCTTTTTACTCCTGTTCCTATTGAAGTAAAAGACAGGACTGAGGCACTTGAGGCCATACAGAATTTTGGCGGCGATGCCGTTATAAAGTCCCCTTGGTCCAATGCCGGGCGAGGCGTAGCCTTTACCCGTGGCTTCTCGGAAGAGTCATTGGCCCAGCGAATTGACGATACAATAAGCGCCTACGCTTCTTTGCTCATCGAGCCGCGGCTTGACAAAATACTTGATTTCGCTATGCTGTTCGAGGCACACGAGGACGGCAACGTAACATATACCGGACTCTCCCTGTTTGAGGCGGATGAACGTGGTGCCTATACCCGCAACATTGTCGCCGATGACAATATTCTCGCACAAAAAATATCAGAATATATACCTCGGGAAGACCTTTCGGCACTCTCACAGGCTCTTTTGCCTATCCTTTCGGAATCGCTTGGTGGCAGATATTGTGGCCTTTTTGGAATAGATATGCTTGTTGCTGAAAATAAAGATGATGCCGGACGCAGGTATATTATAGACCCGTGTGTCGAACTGAACCTCCGCAACACGATGGGCCATGTTGCACATGCCTTGGCCGAGCGAGTACTTGCTCCGGGCATAACTGCGTCATTCACGACAGTTCGCAATTCCAATTACAACAGTCCGATAATTGCCAATCCTCTGGAAGGTCTTGAGATTTCTGAAAATCGCTTATATAAAGGAGTACTGACGCTCAATCCTTTGACCTCGCCATTCTTATTCACACTTTCTGTCTGAGGCCGGAAGACCGTTCTTCTTTCGGTTGGAGTAGGCAAACTTATTTGAAAAGAGGTCCACAATATATAATAAAAAGGTACTTTTCGCGTTTACTACAACAAGGCGCTATTGCGGTTTTGTCCGTGTCGCCGTCTTCTCATGAGTAAGCAGTCAGACCGTCATATATCACATAAGTCAAGGAAAATTCATGTCTTGAGAAAGACATGCGAAGACGCCATGCGAGCCTTATCCGGACGTAGGGCATTCATCGTGTATGCCTTTGTGGCTGTGCTGGTCTGCACTTATGCAATGTTGGGCCAGACTCCGGGGTCATCTGCCGGAATCACACCTCTTTCTCCTTCCGGAATCACCCAGCCACCGGCTTACATTCCCGTCGCACCCGACCGACTGACGAGTATCGCTGACACGGCCCTCTTGCCTATCGGTGGCCGCAGCAATCTAATCCCGCAGTCCTACGAAGACCTGATGGCTGACGAGATTGCATATGATCTTTCTACCCCCTCGAATATCAAGACTGTAGCCGAATACGACCCGGAGACAGGATGTTATGTCGTTCGTACCCTTGTCGGTGACATGGAGATTACCACACCTTTCCTGCTTTCTCCCGACCAGTATAACAACTGGCAGTTCCGCCGTTCGATGCAGGAATATTATCGTCAGCGCAACCTCGAAGCCCTTACAGAGAAGGAAAAGCAGCCGTTCAATGTCTTCGACATGAATTTTGCGCTCGGCCCTCTGGAGAAAATCTTCGGCCCCGGCGGCGTCCAGCTCAAGACCCAGGGTTCGGTTCAGATTTCGATGGGTATCAAGTCTAACAAGACTGACAATCCTTCGCTCTCGCTTTCATCCCGCCGCAAGACCTATTTTGATTTCGATCAAAAGATTCAGGCTACAATCAATGCATCGGTAGGTGACCGTCTGAAGTTCAATATGTCTTACAACACCGACGCTACCTTCGATTTCGATTCCAAGAACCTTAAACTTGCCTACGAAGGAAAGGAAGACGATATCGTAAAGCAGATTGAGGCCGGTAATGTATCCATGACGACAGGTTCCTCGCTTATTCGAGGCTCTACAGCGCTGTTTGGTATCAAGACAAAACTTCAGTTCGGGAAACTTACCGCTACGGCTCTCGTCTCGCAACAAAACTCCGAATCCAAGTCAGTGTCATCGCGCGGAGGCGCACAGACCACTAAATTTACGGTCAACGCCGATGAGTATGATCAGAATCGCCATTACTTCCTTTCCCAATATTTTTATGAGAATTACGACCGGTTTTGTCAGAGGCTGCCTTTTGTTGCCTCGGGCATTAACATTACACGTATAGAAGTTTGGATTACAAACAAATCGAACCGCTACGAGAATTCCAGGAACATCGTTGCATTCATGGATCTTGCAGAAAACACTAATCTTGCAAGTAACTACTGGACACCCAATATGTCCGTTCCCGTCCCGACGAACAACTCGAACAATCTGCTGCAGACAATCAAGAGCGAGTATCCTGACGCGCGAAATATTTCCCAGGTAACTCAGGCGCTGGCACCCCTTGCCGCATACGGTATCGAAGGCGGCCGGGATTATGAGAAAGTCGAGAGTGCCCGTTTGCTCACGTCGTCTGAATATACTTTCAATCCCTCGCTGGGCTACATCTCTGTAAAATCGGCGCTTAACGCTGATGAAGTGCTTGCCGTGGCGTTCGAATACACTTACGGCGGACAGGTATATCAGGTCGGCGAGTTCTCTTCCGATATCACCACCACGGATCAGTCGCTCTATGTCAAGATGCTTAAGTCAACCACACAGGCTCCTAAACTTCCAATGTGGAGGCTGATGATGAAGAACGTATATAATCTTGGCGGCTATCAGATTCAGCGCGACCGTTTCCGCCTGAACATAAAATACCTTTCAGATACTACCGGCACACAGATCAATTATCTGCCTGTCCCTGGACTCAATGACAAGAGTCTTCTCCAGGTCATGAATCTTGACCGTCTTGATTCCAATCAGGAAGGCAATCCGGACGGTTTCTTCGACTTCCTTGACGGTTACACGATTATCCCTCAGACCGGCAAGATTATCTTTCCCGTAGCGGAACCTTTCGGCAAGCATCTTGCACAGAAGATAAACAATCCCGTGCTTGCCGAACAGTACTGTTATCCCCAGTTGTATGATTCGACGCTGGTTGTCGCGCGTCAGTTTGCAGATAAGAACAAGTTTATCATCGATGGCGAATATCAGGCATCCTCCGGCTCGCAGATACGTCTCAACGCTATGAACGTGCCTCGGGGCTCGGTCGTTGTCACAGCCGGCGGAGTGACGCTGACCGAAAACTCGGACTATACGGTTGACTATGCCATGGGTATTGTCACGATTACCAACCAATCGATAATCGACTCGGGGCAAAGCATTTCAGTGACTCTTGAGAACCAGTCGATGTTCTCTACGCAAAGGAAGACACTTCTCGGACTCGATCTGCAGTACGAGTTCTCTAAAAACCTGAATCTGGGTGCGACTTTCCTGCATTTCTCCGAAAAGGCCCTTACCGAGAAAGTGAATATAGGCGATGAGGTTGTCAATAACTCGATGTTTGGTTTCAACCTGAGTTACAACAACGAGTTTATGTGGTTGACCAATCTGGTGAATAAGATACCGACTGTCAACGCTACGGCGCCATCAAAGTTCTCGCTGACGGCAGAGTATGCCCAGTTATTACCCCACGCACAGAAGTCCGGCTCTACCAAGGGATCATCCTATGTTGACGATTTCGAATCGACACAAACCGGCATCGACCTTCGTTCGCCTTATTCATGGTTCCTGGCTTCAACGCCTTACGATGGATCTCAGGACGCGCTCTTTCCCGAGGCAGCCCTCTCCAACAATGTCGATTATGGCAAGAACCGCGCACTGCTCAACTGGTACTACATTGACCGTATGTTTACGCAGCGCAACTCGTCGCTTGCGCCGGGCTATCTGCGCAGCGACCTCGCGCAGTTGTCCAACCCCTATGTCCGTGAGGTTACTTCACGAGAGATCTTCCCCGGACGCCAGCGCAACTACAGCGAATCGAATATAATCCAGACTCTTAATCTCTCGTTCTACCCGACAGAGCGTGGTCCATATAACCTTGACGCGGACAATATAGATGATCAGGGAAATCTTCTCAACCCCGAGAAGCGTTGGGGCGGTATCATGCGTCGCATGGACAATACCAATTTCGAGCAGTCGAACATAGAGTATATCCAGTTCTGGCTTCTCAACCCATTCCTTGACCCGGACAATCCCAACCTTGATGGCGGTGACCTTTATTTCAATTTCGGTGAAATCTCCGAGGATATCCTTAAGGACGGCCTGAAGTCGTATGAGAACGGTATCCCGGTAGACGGCAATGACCAGTATCTTAAGAACACTGTCTGGGGCCGCGTGTCATCGCAGAATTCGCTGACGTATTCATTTGACAACGCTACCGGCGCACGTCTCCGCCAGGATGTAGGTCTAGACGGACTTCCCAATGCCGATGAGTTTGGCTTTGACTCATATCAGTCTTATCTCGACCAATTACGCCGCAAACTCTCCCCCGCCACAATCGAGTCAATGTCATCCGATCCATTCTCGCCATTTAATGATCCGGCGGGTGACAACTACCATTTCTATCGCGGTTATGACTACGATGCTCAGCGATTAGGTATTCTCGACCGTTATAAACGTTATAACGGCGTCGAGGGCAACGCACTCTCGCCCGAGGATGTTGACGAACCGCTGTATCAGTCATCACGAAATACTCCCGATGTAGAGGATATCAATCAGGACAATACCCTAAACGAATATGAACGTTACTTCCAGTATCGGGTATCCATTCGTCCCCAGGACCTTGAGGTAGGCCGTAACTACATTACCGACCGGCAGGTCTCTATGGTACGAGGACGCGACGGCAAGGACTATCAGACAGAGTGGTATCAGTTCAAGATTCCATTGAGTGATTTTGAGAAGCGTGTCGGTTCGATCAGTGACTTCTCGACTATTAGGTTCGCGCGTATGTTCATGACCGGATTCCGGCAGGTCACACACCTGCGTTTCGCTACTCTTGAACTTGTCCGTGGCGAATGGCGCCCATACGACTTCAACCTCAATCAGCGCGGGGATGCTCCGGCCGAGGGCCAACTCGACATATCGGTTGTGAACATTGAGGAAAATTCTCGCCGCGAGCCTGTCAACTATGTCCTTCCTCCCGGCGTAACCCGTATCGTCGATCCGGGTCAGAGCCAGATTACCCAACTCAACGAGCAGTCAATGTCCTTAAAGGTCGTAGGTCTCAATGCCGGAGACGCACGTGCCGTCTACCGCAACACAATGCTCGATCTCCGCAATTACAAGCGTCTGCAGATGTGGATTCACGCCGAGGCCCCGATCAACAACAGCACCCAACTCCAGTCGGGTCAGTTGTCGGCTTTCATCCGTCTCGGTACCGATGTCAAGCAGAATTTCTATGAGTATGAGATTCCTCTGGAACTTACTCCTCCGGGAACATCATATAACAATGATCTTCCTTCGGACCGTCGTATTGTATGGCCTGAGTCTAACTTCCTTGACTTTAATCTACAGACTCTTGTCAATCTGAAAAAAGCCCGAAACGAGGCCAAACGCAATGAGGAATCCGGTGTCGGCTATGCGACCCTGTTCACAGGACGAGACCCCGATAACGAGCACAACCGTATTGCGGTGATGGGAAATCCTTCGCTGTCTGACGTGCGTGTCCTGCTTGTCGGTATTCGCAATAACTCGCCTACAACCAAAGACGGTACGGTCTGGGTGAACGAACTTAAGGTAACAGACTTTAACGAGGATGGCGGATGGGCGGCAAAGGCAAACGCCACGCTTAATATCTCGGACATCGCCACGCTCAACTTCGGTACACATATCGAGACCGCAGGCTTCGGTGGCGTAGACCAGAGTCTGAACGAGCGCCGCCTCGACGATTACGAGCAGATGAACTTCGCGGTTCAGGCTGACCTCGGGCGATTCCTGCCTGAGAAGGCCAAACTCCGTGCGCCTGTTTACTACTCGTATTCACATGAAAAGACATCCCCTAAGTACAATCCTCTTGACCAGGATATGCTACTCAAGGATGCTCTTGATGCTGCCGGCTCTAAACACGAGCGTGATTCCATCGACGCTTATGCCGTCGAGCGCGCGACTCTGCAGAACTTCTCAATATCCGGTCTTAAGTTCGATGTGCAGAGCAAGACTCCCAAACCATGGGATCCCGCCAACTTCACATTGAATTTCTCATTCTCCAAACAGAACCGTTCCAATCCCACTACCGAATACGAATACACCAACGACTATCGTGGATCGCTGCAGTATTCATGGTCACCGTATATCAAGCCTCTCAAACCATTCGGCTGGATAAAGTCCAAGAACAAGAACCTGAAGTTCTTCAAGGACTGGGATATACAATGGCTGCCCAACAATATCTCCTTCCTCACGAACATGACCAGGTATTATTACGAGCAGCAGACGCGCTCGGAGACTGACGTCATGTTCCAGTTGCCCGTTTCTGTATCGAAGAATTTCATGTGGGACCGTCAGTTGTCCTTGACATGGAATCTGACCAAGTCGCTTTCGTTCACATTCAATTCAAACACGGCGGCACGTATAGAGGAGCCTGTAGGCGCTGTCAACAAGAAGTTGTTCCCGGACGAATATCGCGAATGGAAGGAGACGGTATGGAATTCAATCCTTTCGATGGGTACGCCATGGAACTACAATCAGACGTTCACCGGTTCATACAGGATGCCTTTCTCGCGTATTCCGGTACTGGATTTCCTCAACGGCTCGGCAAACTACAATGCCACTTACCGTTGGGATCGTGGTGCTACAGTAGATGGAGTCGAGGTTGGAAACTCTATTTCAAATCAGGCCTCGTGGACAGCCGACGGCCGTGTGAACTTCGAGAACCTGTGGAACAAGATTCCTTTTGTCAAGGATGTGAACAAGCGTTTCGCAAACAGGCGCCAGACATCCACAAACCAGCGCAAGCCAAAGAAATTCGAGCGTACATTTAAACTTGAGCCTGATACGGTGTTGACCATCAAGCATAATCTCCGTACCAAAAAGATCAAGGTTACCGCAACGACTACCGATGGCAACCCATATCCGGTGAAGATTCGTGTTGATGATCCCAATACAGTCACCGTACTGACCAGGGGCGACAAGAACCTTAAATTTACGGTCCTCGAGATATTGAAGGACGAGAAGTCTATATGGCGCGAAATAGGCGAGTACGGTACACGTCTGGTAATCTCTCCGCGCTCATTCTCAGTTCGCTACCGAAATACGCGTACAATGAATCTGCCCCTTTTCGGTCCCTCGGTTGGTAACGTCTTCGGTCAAAGCACATCTTATGGACCGATGTCTCCCGGTCTTGACTTCGCTTTCGGATTCAATGGCGATGACTATGTCAACAAGGCCCTTGAGCGGGGATGGCTGATTACTGATGACGGCCAGACTTCGCCTGCGGTTATATCCCATACCAATGAGTTGAACCTGGAACTCAACCTTGAGCCTGTCAAGGGTCTGCGGATTCAGCTTACGGCTAACCGCACGGACAACCGGTCGCAACAGATCCAGTTCATGTACGCCGACATGCCAACGGCTTACAGCGGTTCGTATACAAAGACCCATTGTGCCATAGCCACTGCGCTACGCGGCTCGTCACCCGACAATGGATATGCCAATGCCGCTTTTGGCAAGTTCCTTCAAATCATCCCGGTGGTTCGCGACCGTGTCGAGGCTCAGTATGCTGGCCTGAAATATCCGGACGCAGGTTTCCTTCGGGGTACGGCCGATGCCGGACATGTATTTGATCCCGAGATAGGTACCGTCTCACAGACATCTTCAGATGTCCTTATTCCTGCTTTTGTGTCCGCGTATACGGGGACTGACGCCCGCAAGACATGGCTGGACCCATTCCCGTCGTTTGCGGCCGTATTACCCAACTGGCGCGTGACATATGACGGTTTCATCAATCTTGGCAACATGCGAAATATCTTCAAGACCATGACGCTCACTCATGCATACCAGTGTACCTATTCGGTGGGCTCATACTCGTCTTACCTTAACTGGGTTGAGGCCGGCGGCAAGAACATTGGCTTTACTCTTGACGAAATAACCGGCAGACCTATACCTTCCTCGCCGTACAACATCTCCTCGGTGGCTATTACAGAGAAATTCGCGCCTCTGTTCGGTGTCAACGTGACGCTGAAGAATGAACTTCAACTTAACGCCGAGTACCGTGATTCCCGCACTCTGACACTGAACTCTTCTGCCGGCCAGGTCGTGGAGGCTACCCAGAAGGGTATTAAAATAGGCGCTGGTTACAAGATTATCGGTTTCAACACGTTCCTTAAGATCAAGGGCTCGCAGCAAGGTGTTTCCAACGACCTTACGATTAATGCCGACGTCGGATTCGACCACAGTCAGGCACTGATCCGTCGAATAGAAGGGAACTATACTCAGCCTACATCCGGAACAAAGTCCTTTACCATCAACTTTACGGCATCATATGTGGCCTCCAAGCGTCTGACTGTCTCTGCCTATTTTGACCATCGTGTCAATACGCCGCTTGTTACGACATCGTCTTATCCTACAACCAATACGTCCTACGGTTTAAGCCTCAATCTATCTCTTGCCCGTTGACGTGTGGTGCAGCCATTTTTTAGAAAGAGAACTGGCACATTGCGCCTATACGGTGGGCTATGCCTTTGGCTCTGTCCTGATTGATGCGTCTGCCCCAGTCGAATTCCAGGGCGAATTGTGAGCGGGGGGTCGGATTCCAGAAAATATTCATGGCGATAATCTGCCCTCGTCGATATTCCGAGGGCTCCGTCTTGCGGCCCGGAAGATAGCGTACCTGTCCCATCGTTGCTGAAGCAAATAAATTGGGCTTGAAATTCCACTGAACGCCCACGTTCCATCCATACGATGCCGGTGAGTACATCCTGCCTGCAGCCAGTGGATCTGACAGAAGATCGTAACTCCCGATCAGAAGATCATTCATGACCGAGGTATAACCGTGGCCATAACAACCGGTGAGATAGATTGTCAGTGGACTCAGCGGCCTGACCACAGAACTAAGATGCAGCCCCCAGCCGGATTTGTTATGGTTGGTCTGTGTCAGTTCGTCCCGGTATGTCATTATGCGGTATATTCCTGCCAGGCGTACATGTTGGTCGCGCGCCCATGAGTATTGTAAAAAAGCGGCGAAGTCTGGAGACCAGGTCCTGATTTTAGAGCATGTGGAGTCTGTCCTGTAATTTGGAGGCGAAGATGCGCTCTCTGCCGATACAGCCACGCTCCACCGCTTGCCGAAAGACGGCATATAGCGGACCAGCACGTTACAGTCTGCGATCTTGTTCGCGGGACCGTTGGCGTCCACCATCGGAGCCTGGGCCGAAGGATCCGAGAATGTTGAGGGCGCAAGGCCCACAGTGAGATCGCGAAACTGTGCGTATGCCTTTTTCAGATGGAAGTCACGGGCATTATAGCCATTGAAGTTTGCTTCAATGTAAAGTTGATAACAGCCGAACACCTTGCTTGTGCCGATAAGCCGCATAAACAGACAGGTTCCTGCAGGTGTTGTGCCGAACTGGCGCCTGCTGTTGGGATCGGAGGGAATCGGAATCAGATAGGGCGAGAATGCAGGTGCTGGAACGGCACCGTCGAAATCGAAATACCCGCGCATTCGTACAGCGCCACCTATGCCTAACGTCAGGTGCTCCTCACGGCTCATGAACTGGAAATAAGGGGCGGCAGGGTCGTCAAAATGACGGAATTGATCGTAGTAGAATTTGAGCATTTCCAGACCAAGTGAGTCTTCGAGCATAGTTCTTTCGTCAATGCTCTCGGGTCGTCCGTCCAGATAAATTATCTTCTGGTTACGGGCCAGTTCCTGAATTCGCTGCTGGTGCATGTTTTCTGCTGGCTCGAAGACTGTACTGTCTGTCCGGGCAAATATGGATATGCTTGCGGTAAGACTGATAAAGGCAAATAATATTCTATGCATTATGAGTTTGGATGAATATGTGTCTCTGGTATGATGAACTTACTTTTCTAAACGTCTTCGCTTTGATAAAAGTTCGGATTTTTCATGTTTGCCCCTTTTCCACCGATACAAGGGAGAATAGATTTCCAATTCTAATGCCGGAAGAATAAAAACAGACGCCCCGCAGCGTACTGCAGAGCGTCATCAGGTATTATTTGCAAATACAAATTACATATTCATGCCGCCGTCGACCTGGATAACCTGGCCTGTGACGTATGAGGACATGTCGCTTGCGAGGAAAGTTGCGACATTCGCGATGTCTTCAACCTGACCGCCGCGACGCAGAGGAATTTTTGCCACCCATTCCTTGCGGACGTCATCGGGCAGTGCTGCTGTCATGGCTGTCTCGATGAAACCGGGTGCAATGGCGTTGGCGCGGATGTTGCGCGAACCGACTTCCTGTGCAATTGATTTTGCGAGGGCGATGAGACCTGCTTTGGAGGCTGCGTAGTTTGCCTGGCCTGCGTTGCCGTGAACGCCGACAACAGATGCCATGTTGATGATCGAGCCGTGGCGCTGCCGCATCATTACGGGAAGTACGGCATGGATGAAGTTGAAGGCCGACTTGAGGTTCACGGCGATAACGGCATCCCATTGCTGCTCGGTCATGCGGAGCATGAGGCCGTCTTTGGTAATACCGGCGTTGTTGACGAGAATGTCAATCTGGCCGAAGTCATCCATGACTTGTTTTACAACTTCTTCAGTCTGGGCGAAGTCGGCGGCGTTCGATGCGTAGCCTTTTGCCTTTATGCCGAGTGCGGCGATTTCTTCTTCGGTCTTTTTGCCGTTCTCGTCGATTACGAGGTCGGTGAATGCGATATTGGCGCCTTCGCTGGCGAATTTAAGAGCAAGGGCTTTGCCGATGCCGCGTGCAGCACCTGTGATGAGGGCTGTCTTTCCTTCAAGTAGTTTCATTTCTGGAATATAATGTTTTGAAGTTTCTTTTACAGACTGCAAAGGTACAAATTTTTGGGATGATTTTGGTCAAGAGTCTTCTTTTTTTGTCCTAAATGGCAGGTTTGGATTTCATTTATGAAAAAATGAGTAATTTTGCAGTCATGTTGACGAGGCTTTATCGCTTAATATTATTGTTTTGCCTGCTGTGTGGAACTTCCGGATTCTGTGCCGTATCACCTGACGCTGATGTCAGTGTGGATTCTGTGGCACCAAAATCAAGGACATGGGGCTTCCTTCAGCCTGTGGTCGATTATTTCAGCAAGGCCAACCAGGTTGATCCGAACAAGGCCTTTGACATAAGTTTTATTGGTGGTCCCCATTACTCTTCCGAGGAGGGTTTCGGTATCGGTGTTGCGGGTTCCGGATTGTACAAGGCCGGTAACAACTGGCGGACCGACACGATTACGCCATATTCTAACGTAACCTTGAAACTTGATGCTACAACAGGACAGATGTTCAAAATCGGTGTCGAAGGCATTCATATATTCCCAGGTGATCACTCCCGGCTGGAATATGACGTTTTTATTTATACTTTTGCCGACAAATATTGGGGCATAGGCTATAATGAGAACCGGCATGACTATAATGAGACAAAATACAAGCGATTGCAGTCGCAATCAAGGCTTGGTTATCTCGTCAAACTACATGACGGCGTTTTTATTGGGCCCTCCGCTATGTTCAGTTATATCCATGCGCGTGATGTCCGCGAGGAATCCCTCCTTTTTGATCAACCTCGTAAGACTTTTACTACCGGACTGGGATTTACATTCATGATTGACACCCGCGACATAATCACAGGTCCGACTCGTGGCTTGTATGTGCGTGTTGACCAGCAGTTCAATCCGAGATTCCTGACAAACAAATATTGCTTCTCCATGACGGAGTTCCTTGCCGCGGTTTATGTCCCAGTCTGGAAGGGTGGCCTGATATGTCCTATGGTACATGGCCGTTTCACCTATGGAAATACCCCCTGGGGATTGCTTTCGACATTTGGCGACGGTCGTTCCATGCGTGGATATTACGAAGGCCGTTATCGCGACAAATGCGAAGCGGATGTTCAGGTCGAACTTCGTCAGCATGTATGGCGGCGTAATGGTGTTGTCGTCTGGGTCGGCGCCGGCGAGGTTTTTCCCGACATGCAGCGCCTGACTATGCGTAAAGTCCTCCCCAATGCCGGTATCGGTTATCGTTGGGAATTCAAGAAGGGCGTAAACGTGCGTCTCGATGTCGGTTTCGGCCGCAGCGAGAAAGGTATTAATTTCTCACTCAACGAGGCCTTCTGAAATTTAGAAATCTTTTAAAATGCTTTCATATCCAAGATTCAAATCTTCTTTGTTGAAACTTCGTTCTCTCCTTCTGCAACCCGACCTCTGGCTTTGGCTGTGTCCGGTGCTTCTCCTTGTCCCCAATATAGGTCTGACCATAACCGAGTCATATTCCGGCCTGTCCAAGACCGCGAACCTTTTGTTGCCGTTCGGACTATATCTTCTTGCCTGCTCGGCTTCACGTAAAATTGGTCGCACCATTCTGTGGTTGATTCCACTGATGATTCTGTGTGCATTCCAGATTGTTCTGTTATTTCTATATGGAGAGAGTATCATTGCCATAGATATGTTCATGAATGTCATGACGACCAATGTGGGCGAGGCAACGGAACTGCTATCCAATCTCATACCTGCGATACTCACGGTCTGTGCTATTTATATGCCTCTGATTTCGGTCGGTATATACTTCGTTTACCGCAGGCGTTCGCCAGGAAATGTTTTCCGGCATGCGACCCTTCGGGCTGGAGCATGGATAACATGTTTTGGAATTTTAGTGATGCTTGCGTCCATGTTCGTGACGCGACATTCTCATGTTGGCCGGGAAACATTTCCGTACAATGTCTGCAATAATCTTGTGACGGCTATATCGCGCAATGCCGAATCTCTCTATTATGACGAGAGTTCGTGTGATTTCTCCTATCAGCCGACTGCCACGCATCCTGACAGTATACCGGAAGTTTATGTCTTTGTCATAGGCGAGACATCGCGTGCTGCCAACTGGCAGTTGATGGGCTACAGCCGTGATACTAACCCGATGCTGTCTTCAACCCCGGGGCTTGTCGCCTTCAGCAAGGCCCTTTCGGAAATCAACACTACCCATAAGAGTGTGCCGATGCTGATGTCGTGGCTTACATCAGATACTTTTGGCGATAACGTGGCCCGGACACGCAGTATATTCTCTGCATTCAACGATCTTGGCTATGAGACCGCCTTCATCTCCAATCAGCGTCGCAATCATTCTTATATAGACTCATATGGCAGTGAGGCGCATCAGGTTAATTTCATATCCGACAGTGGCGGCCCGCAACTTGATGCGAACATCATTGCTCCGTTCCGGGATGTCCTTCTGAAATCGGACGGGAAAAAACTTTTTGTGATACTTCACACTTACGGTTCGCATTTCGAATATAACAAACGCTATACACGCGACATGGCCTATTTCCGTCCGGAATCTGATTCTGAGGCAGATGCGGAGAATCGCGATGAACTTATCAATGCTTACGACAACACCATACGATATACCGATATGGTTCTTGCGAATCTTATAGATGAACTTGACAGAACCGGACGTCCTGCCGCCTTGATATATGTCTCCGATCATGGTGAGGATATATTCGATGATTCTCGTGGCCGCTTCCTTCATGCCTCGCCAGTACCTACCTACTGGCAGTTGCATGTTCCGATGCTTGTCTGGACTTCACGTTCCTACGATGCTATTTATCCTGAAAAGGCTGAGGCTCTCAAGGCTAATGCTGATGCTCAGGTTTCATCTTCGGCAAGTGTTTTCCATACGCTTCTTGATCTTGCCGGAATTCGCTCGCCGTATTTTCAACCGGGGCTATCATTGTCTTCCCATGAGTACAAGGCACCTCCGCGACGTTACCTGAATGACTATAACGAGAGCATCGAACTCGATAAGTCGGGCTTTCGAGAAAATGACTTCAGGGAAATGAAGAAGTTGGATATTTCGGTTAAGTGAACATTGGCAGTGATTGACTTTTTGAAATATCGGGACTTTTGTAAAGTTATCCAAAACTTTTTGTAATATTCAGTAAATCAACGAGATGATTTTATGATGATAATGAAATGTTGTCCAAAACAAAAATTTTAAAGAATATTTGTTTGTTGTTGCTTTGCTATTTGTTTTTATTTTTGTAGTTTTGTCCTCGCTAAGCGGAAAGATTTTTCAATCACTCATAGACGCCTGGCGATCCCGTGATTATTTTACCATTAGACATAAATAATAAAACTACATATGATACAGACAGTTGTTAAACGTGACGGCCGAGTGGTCGGTTATAACGAAGAAAAAATCAAGGCTGCAATACGCAAGGCGATGCTTACCACCGACCTTGGAGAGGACGAGGCTCTTATTCAGAAAATCACCGACCGTATAGGTGTTACCGGTTCGGAACGCATGACTGTCGAGGAAATTCAGGACCGTGTTGAAGTCGAACTCATGAACTCCCCTCGCAAGGAGGTGGCCAAACGTTATATCGCCTACCGCGATAAACGTTCGATTGCGCGTCGTGCCAAGACCCGTGAGATGTTTCTTGATATTATAGAGGCAAAGAACACCGATATCACTCGTGAGAATGCCAACATGAATACAGACTCACCTGCGGGAATGATGATGAAGTTTGCCTCGGAGACAACCAAGCCTTTTGTCGATGACTATCTCATCTCGCCCGAAGTACGTGAGGCTGTCCGCGCAGGTTATCTGCATATTCATGACAAGGACTATTATCCTACCAAATCCTTGACTTGTGTTCAGCATCCTCTTGACAAGATTCTTAAAAACGGCTTTATCGCCGGCCACGGTGAGTCCCGTCCGGCCAAACGTATAGAGACCGCATCCGTACTGGCCTGTGTATCGCTTGAGATTGCCCAGAACGAGATGCACGGAGGGCAGGCTATCCCTGCTTTCGATTTTTACCTTGCGCCTTTTGTCCGCTCTACATTCATTGAGGAATTGAAGAATCTCGAGGCTCTTACCGGTGAGGATCTAAGCGATATGTACGATGCTGAGATTGACGACTATCTGAAAAAGGATCTCGAGGGTCTGCGGGGACATGACCGTCTTTTGCAGCATGCTGTCAACCGTACCGTATCTCGAGTGCATCAGGCGATGGAAGCCTTCATCCACAATATGAACACGATACACTCCCGTGGCGGCAATCAGGTTGTTTTCTCTTCAATTAATTATGGCACCGATACATCTGCCGAGGGGCGGTGTGTTATCCGCGAGATTCTGAACTCTACTTACGAGGGCGTGGGCAATGGAGCCACCGCTATCTTCCCTATACAGATTTGGAAGAAAAAACGTGGTGTAAACTATTTGCCCGAAGACAGGAATTACGACCTCTATAAACTCGGTTGTAAGGTGACGGCGCGCCGTTTTTTCCCTAATTTCCTTAATCTCGATGCCACGTTCAACCGTGATGACGAGTGGCATGCCGATGATCCTAAGCGCTACCTCCATGAAGTCGCGACAATGGGTTGCCGCACGCGTGTTTACGAGAACAGATATGGTGAGAAAACTTCTGTAGGCAGAGGCAATCTATCGTTCACAACCATTAATATTGTGCGTCTTGCAATCGAGTGCATGAATATAAAGGATAAGGAAGAGCGAATCGAACACTTCTTCTCCCGGCTTGATGATGTACTCGAACTTGCAGCCCGTCAACTGTGCGAGCGCTACGATTTCCAGAAGACCGCTCTCGTCAAGCAATTCCCTTTGCTCATGTCAAAACTTTGGAATCACTCTGAAAGTCTCGATCCAGACGGTACAATCGAGTCAGTCATCAATCAGGGAACTCTCGGAATCGGTTTCATCGGGCTCGCCGAAACTCTTATGGCCCTCACAGGCAGGCATCACGGCGAAAGCCCCGAGGCTCAGGCTCTCGGTCTTAGAATTGTTGGACGCATGCGTTCCCGGGCCAATGAATTTTCCGAACGCTACGGTCATAATTTCTCGGTTCTCGCTACTCCGGCCGAGGGACTTTCCGGCAAGTTTACGTCTAAGGACCGCAAGAGTTTCGGAATTATTCCCGGAATCACCGATAAAATATACTACACCAATTCCAACCACGTTCCGGTCTATTACAAATGCTCGCCTAAGCACAAGGCCGAGATCGAGGGGCCTTACCACGAGATGACTCGTGGCGGCCATATCTTCTATGTTGAGATTGACGGCGATGCAACCCACAACCCTCAGGCTATCGCTGATATTGTCGACCTCATGGACAAGAATAACATCGGCTACGGTTCGGTCAACCATAACCGTAACCGATGCATGAACTGCGGATACGAGGATGCTTCCGATGGCCTTGAGGTCTGTCCGAAATGTGGCAGCCACGCCATCGACAAACTTCAGCGCATCACCGGCTATCTCGTCGGTACAACCGACCGATGGAATCAGGCAAAACTCGCCGAACTGAAGGACAGGGTCGTCCATAAGTAATGATAATGAATTCTGCGCCCGATTGAAAATGTTGCGAGTGCTTGATATCGTTCCCGGAACTTCGGTCGACGGCCCGGGTCTGCGCACCTCGATCTACTTTGCTGGTTGCGCCCATGCCTGTCCGGCTTGCCATAATCCCCAGAGCCATGACATGAACGGTGGTGTTCCCATGACTGTCGACGAGATTCTTGCCCGGGTACTGCCGGATGAGGAGAACGTCACCTTCACCGGCGGAGACCCTTTTTATCAGCCTGAGGAAGAACTTGTCGACCTTGCCCGCTCATTGCGGGAGGCCGGGCGCACTATATGGGTTTACACGGGATTCCTATTCGAACAGGTTTGCAGTCATCCTTTGCTCGATTATTCCGAAGTTCTCGTCGACGGTCCATACATAGATTCTGAACGCGATATAACTCTCTTGTTCCGTGGCAGCAGAAATCAGCGTCTGGTAGACCTCAGACGTTCCACTCCCGATAATGTCATAGAATGGTTGCCAGACTTCTGAGTTTCATAAAAACATCAAACCAGACTCTCGTATAAGTCATTAACTAAAACAACTCCCCGCGGAAAATCGCGGGGAGTTGTTTTTCTGTATGGTCTCGGAATTTTATACCTGAGCGTAGAGGTCAAGATTGCCGAGGTCGAAGTTGGCGATGAAGTCGGAGTGCTTGGCGACTTCTGCTTCGGCCATCTTGTTGTAGACTGCGGCTGTGGTGTTGAATGCCTGGTCGCGGTTGGCGTCGGTAAGCAGGAGATAGCCCATGACGATGTTGCCGGCCATCTCAACGAGACGGCGTGCCATGAAGTCGGTATAGTTCTGCTGGTTGATTTCGAGAACCTTTGCAAGAGCCTCCTGATACTTGGCGGTCATGGCCTGGAGTTTGGCCTGCAGGGGCTTGAGGTCCTCGCGGTACTCAACTGCGTCATAGCCGTCGATGAGGGTCATGTATGTGCCGGTGGTCACGTGGCGGATTGCAGCGACAACCTGGAGTTGGGTTGTACCCTCGTAGATGGAGGTGATGCGTGCGTCGCGGTAAACGCGCTCGCATGCGTAATCCTTCATGAAGCCCGAGCCGCCGTGAATCTGGATGCAGTCGTAGGCGTTCTGGTTGCAGTATTCGCTTGACAGGCCCTTTGCCATTGGGGTAAGGGCGTCGGCGAGTTTCTTGTAGGCTTTCATCTCCTTGCGCTCGTCTGGTGTGAGGCTGCGTTCTTTGGCGATGTCCTCGTAAACTTTGTAGAGGTCTACATAGCGAGCTGTCTCGTAAAGCAGCGAGCGTGAGGCGTCGAGTTTAGCCTTCATGACAGAGAGCATCTCTGCTACGGCGGGGAAGTTAATGATGGCTTTGCCGAACTGCTGACGCTCGCGGGCGTACTGCAGGGCCTCGCGGTATGCGATTTCGGAAACACCTACCGACTGGGCGGCGATGCCGAGACGGGCACCGTTCATCAGGGCCATCACATATTTGATTAGGCCCATGCGGGTGTCGCCTACGAGTTCGCAGGGAGCGTTCTTGTATGTGAGTTCGCATGTTGGCGAGCCCTTGATGCCCATCTTGTTCTCGATGCGGCGGACATTGACACCGCCGTTGCGCTTGTCGTAGATGAACATCGACAGGCCGCGGCCGTCGGTTGTGCCTTCTTCCGAGCGGGCGAGTACCAGGTGAATGTCTGAGTCGCCGTTGGTGATGAAGCGTTTTACGCCGTTCAGTACCCACGAGCCGTCTTCTTTCTGGGTTGCCTTGAGCATTACGGCCTGGAGGTCGGAGCCTGCATCAGGCTCGGTAAGGTCCATGGACATTGTCTCGCCCTTGCAGACGCGGGGGATAAAACGCTGTTTCTGGTCCTCGCTGCCGAATTCGTACAGAGTCTCGGCGCAGTCCTGCAGTCCCCAGAGGTTCTCAAAGCCTGTATCGGCGCGCGAAACGATGTCGGCTGCCATGATGTAGGGGGTGATGGGGAAGTTAAGGCCTCCGAGACGGCGGGGCATTGCCATACCCATGAGACCTGCCTGGCGGCATGCCTCGAGGTTCTGCTGGGTGCCTGCGGCATATGTCACGCGGCCGTTGGCTACAGTGGGACCTTCGTGGTCGACGCTTTCGGCGTTCTCGGCGATAATGTTGCCGCAGAGGTCGCCGACAATCTCGAGCACGCGCTCGTAGTTGTCCATGGCGTCATTGAAGTCAACGGGTGCGTAGTCGAACTTTTCGGCGTCGGTGAAGTTGCGCTCCTTTAGTTCGACAATCTTGTGCATCATCGGATGGTGCAGATGGTGCTTGAGCGATGGGTTGTCTGTATAATAGTTAGCCATAAGTAAGTCTTGTTTCTGTTGGTGTTGAGTAAGTCAGGATGCCCGTGTCGCGGGCGACTTACTTATTTCGAGTTCTTTTTATAGTATTTGATGAGTTTGGGAATGACTTCCTCAAGGTCGCCGTTGATAACGTAGTCGGCTATCTTGTTGATGGGGGCGTGCGGGTCGTTGTTGATCGAGATGATGATCGACGATTCCTGCATGCCGGCGATGTGCTGAATCTGGCCCGAGATGCCGCAGGCGATGTAGAGTTTCGGACGGACTGTCACGCCGGTCTGGCCGATCTGGCGGGCATGCTCGGTGAAGCCTGCGTCGACGGCAGCGCGTGATGCGCCTACTTCGCCGCCGAGGGTGCGGGCGAGATCGAAGAGCAGGTTGAAGTTCTCTTTCGAGCCAACGCCGTAGCCACCAGCCACGATGATGGGCGAGTTCTTGATGTTGATTTTCGACTTCTCGATGTGGCGGTCGATGATTTCGACAACAAAGTCCGTGTCGCTGACATAGTCAGATGCCTTGAGGTCGACGACCTGACCCTTGTATTCGGGGTCGCGGACTTCTTTCTTCATTACGCCTTCACGGACAGTAGCCATCTGGGGACGGTGGTCGGGATTGACGATGGTGGCCACGATGTTGCCGCCGAATGCGGGACGGATCTGATAGAGAAGGTCGGTGTACTCCTTGCCGGTCTTGGGGTCGGTGTGGGGACCGATTTCGAGGGCGGTGCAGTCGGCGGTGAGACCCGAGTGCAGGCACGACGAGACGCGGGGACCGAGGTCACGTCCTATGCAGGTGGCGCCCATCAGGCAGATCTGGGGCTTGATTTCCTTGAACAGGTTGATGAGTACTGCGGCGTGGGGATTCGAGGTGTAGGGGAAGAGGCGTTTGTCCTCGACCTTGTAGACGGTGTCTGCGCCGTAGGGGAAGAGTTGGGCCTCGATGCCGTCGAGTTTGTCGCCCAGTACGAGAGCCTCGAGTTTCACGCCGAGCTTGTCGGCGAGCACGCGGCCCTTGGTGAGGAGTTCGAGCGAGACATCGGCTACGCGGCCTTCGTCATACTCGCAATATACTATGAGGTTGTTGGTTTCTTTGTTTGCCATGATTGTGAGTTTTTTGAAGTGTTAGCCTGATGTTTTAGCCTATGGTGTGGTTGGCGATGAGGTCCTTGATGAGGTCTTCAAGTTGAACATCGTTGCCGCCGTCGAGCACGAGGTTTTCCTTGGCGGTGAACACAACGTTCTCGATAGCCTTTACCTTTGTGGGCGAGCCGGCGAGACCGATCTGCTCGGGGTCGGCGTCAACGTATGCTGCGCCCCATTCCTGGAGTTGCAGATAGGGACGTGCGTTAACGAAGGCCTGCTTTTCTTCGGGAAGTGCGTTCTTCTCGGAGGGCGATACTGCGTGTTTGTATTTCATCAGGCGCATGGCGTTGCGGGGTCGGCAGTCTGCGGCTGAGCCGTTGACGGTGACCACGCAGGGCAGTGGAGCGCAGACGGTCTCCACACCGTTCTCGAGGCGGCGCTTTACTGTGACTTTGCCGTCTTTCAGATCAAGGATTTCTTCTGCATAGGTCACCTGGGGAATACCGAGTTTCTCGGCGATCTGGGGACCTACCTGGGCTGTGTCGCCGTCGATGGCCTGACGTCCGCCGAGGATGATGTCGGCTTTGCCGAATTTCTTTACTGCCTGGGCGAGTGAGTAGGATGTGGCCAGAGTGTCGGCGCCACCGAGGGCGCGGTCGGTCAGCACAATGCCCGAGTCGGCACCGCGGAAGATGGCTTCGCGGATGACTTCGGCGGCACGGGGCAGACCCATTGTGAGGATGGTGACGGTCGAGCCGGGATTCTGGTCCTTCAGGCGCAGGGCCTGTTCGAGGGCGTTCAGGTCTTCGGGGTTGAAGATTGCCGGCAGGGCGGCGCGGTTGATGGTGCCGTCAGCCTTCATGGCATCTTTGCCCACGTTGCGGGTATCGGGCACCTGCTTGGCGAGCACAATGATGTTTAGACTCATATTAATCTTGGTTAATTATTTGGATAATCTTGGGTTGATTGTAGGGCCTTCCGGTCCTTAACGATTGGATAATCTTTGAGTTAGTACTTTCTAAGGGTGCAAAGGTACGAAATTATCGCCTTAACTCAAAAAAATAAGTGTGAAAGGGTGTTTAATGGGCTTGCCGAAAGTGCTGACTTCTATCAATTTGGCTAATCTCGCAAAAACGCTTAACTTTGTAACTCGCTAAGACATTTTTTCTGTTTCGCACTGACTTTAATCTGACACCGCTTTTCATCCGACTGATTCTTCTATTATGGCACGAAAGGAAAAAGATTTGTATGGGCTTATTGGCCGGAAACTCGGTCATTCCTTTTCATGCGGATATTTCAACCGCAAGTTCGAGTCCGAATGTATCGACGCCGAATATCTTAATTTCGAGATTGACACTATCGAGGAGTTGCCGGCGTTGCTTGCCGCGCATCCCGCTCTTAAGGGGCTGAATGTGACAATCCCATACAAGCAGGATATTATGCGCTACCTCGACGAGGTCGACCCGGAGGCAGCGAAAATCGGTGCCGTCAATGTCGTAAGTATCAGGCGGAAAGACGGGCACCCCTATCTCAAGGGCTTCAACAGCGATGTCGTTGGTTTCGTCAATTCGATAAAGCCTCTGTTGCGGCCTTTGCATCTCGGTGCCCTGGTACTCGGAACCGGCGGCGCGAGCAAGGCTGTTGCGCGTGGTCTAGAGAGTCTCGGACTGCATGTACGTTTCGTGTCGCGAACTCCGCGTGAGGGTGTCCTGACTTACGCCGACCTTACCCCGGCTGTCATGACAACACATACTGTTGTCGTGAACACAACCCCGCTGGGAATGTATCCCGATGTTGACGCCTGTCCCCCGATTCCCTATGATTTGTTGACATCCGACCATCTTTGCTACGACCTGATTTATAATCCTGACAATACGAAGTTCATGCGCGAGGCGGCCCTTCGTGGGGCAGTTACGAAGAACGGCCTCGAGATGCTTCTGCTTCAGGCCTTCGAGTCCTGGCTTATGTGGCAGCGTTAAAAACCTTTCGTCATGCGCGCTCCCTTCTCTGAGATGCCTGCCCTGCCGGCGGTGGTAGGGCTTGCCGCAGGGATTTTTGTGTTCGTGCAGTGGGGCGTCTCTCCTTTATGGGCTGCGGGATTGTCGGCTGTTGCCGGTGCTTTGCTCGGTTTGATTCTAAAACGTTGGTGGGAATCCTTCTTGATGGTTTTTGTCGGCCTCGGTATTCTTCTTGCATGGGCGCGCCGGGCGCCCGAACCGCCAAAGGCTCTGTTCGGCGAAAGGATTCTTGTCAGCGGCAAGGTTGTCAGCGGCGACGAACTCGAGCATGCCGGGAGATATGTTGTGGACGTCAGCCGTGTGGCAATGGACAATGATTCTGTGTCTGTGCCGTGTGAATTTAGGCTTTCGATGGATGTCAGGAATTTCGAGCGCCTGTACCGCCCTGGAGACATCGTTGCGGCGCGTGGCGTCCTTGAGCCGCCTGTCGATGCTGACCCGGATGTCCCTGACAGGATTGACTATGGCCGTTATCTTTTTGTCGAGGGCTGTACTGCGAGGATGTGGGTTATGCCTACCGACATCGCTTTCGATGGTAGCGATCCTACTTGGTTTGAGGTCTTCTCCGGCGGATGTCGCGACCGTCTGGCTGATGCCATTGTCTCCACGGGAGTGGATTCGCAGACCGCGACCATGCTTCTTGCATTGCTGATAGGCGATGACTCTCTGATGGGCGACAGTCTCAGGGAGAATCTCCGCGATGCAGGTCTCGCGCACATGCTGGCATTGAGCGGACTTCATCTAACTATTCTCATAGGCCTGGCGACCATGCTGTTTGGCTTTCTCCGTCTTTTGCCAGGAGGCAACAATCTGTATCTTTGGCTGATAGTGTTTCTGACTCTTATTTACGCTATTGTAACCGGATGGTCGCCTTCAGTAAGCCGTGCCGCTGTTATGGTCATAGTCTTCACTCTTGGAAGAATCATCCAGGTCGGCAGATTCCCTTACAATACTTTATGTGTCACGGCTCTTGTCTGGCTGTTAATGAAACCCTTGTGGCTTTTCTCCGTGGGATTCCAGTTGTCGCTTGTTTCGGTCTTTGCCCTGATTTGGCTGAACGGACGGGTTGAGGAAATGCACATAGAGTCAAAGGCGCTTAGGCGTATCATCATGCTTGTTGCCGTGCCGCTTGTCTGTGTGGCCGTGACCTCGGTATTGACAGTCTTCTACTTCCATTCGTTCCCGCTCCTCTTCATGTTTGCCAACATAATAGGTGGTATCCTTGTCGTTCCTTTCCTCGCGCTTGGACTGATTTTGACGCTTTTTGCCATGTGCGGCCTGGCGATACCCTTCTTTGCCGCCATCGAGGATGCTCTCTGCTCGGCTATGGTTTCGTTGGCTCAGAGTTTCGGCTCGCTCTCTTGGTCTGTTGTTGATAACATCTATCCGAATACTTTCCAGATCGTGCTTTGGACACTTTCCGTCATTGCCGCTATTTGGGCGGCTACCGCTCGCAGACGCGCTCCCTTGCTGACTTTGTGCATCTGTCTTGTCTGCATGGTCTGTGCTTTTGTATTCGAGCCTGAACAGCGTGGCCGTGAGTTATACATCTGCAAGGACAAGTCTACTCAAAGGATTTTGCTTCGCGACAATGACCGCGCGGTGCTTTTCCTCCCTGCGGCAGACGGAGACACGGCCATTCAGTCAGAAGTTCTTGAGAGAGCACGCAGGGATTACGCCGACTATATGGGACGTCGTCGCATCCGTAGCCTTGACCTGAAGTCCGGCAACTTTGTCTTCGGTGATTTTTCAATAAGTGGTAATCTTATGACCTATGGCGACAAAGTCTTCTTCTTGCTGTCCTCGTCCGATCTGCCCGAGGACAGCGGAAACATTGGCTCTGTCGACTGTCTTCTGGTATGCGGTGGCTTCAGGGGAGATATTTGCAATGCCGCCATTCGAACTGGTGCTAAGGAAATACTTTTGGGGGCTGACATCAACAGCATCCGGCGCCGCCGCTACATGGCCGAACTGACGGAAGCCGGCATCTCCTGTCGCGACCTTTCCGTCACGCCTTATCGGCTCCGCCTAGAATAGTTTAGAATGTGTAGCCTGCGGACAGGAAGACGCTTTGGCTTATTTCTTTCTTAGGCACATGGAATTTCTGACCGTTGGGCAGTGTGACATTCCTGCGTCCTGAATAATAGTCAAGGTTCGAGATATAATATCCGGCACCGATCACGAAGCGGTCTAAGGCGTAGTTTATCGACACTCTTGCGTTCCAGTAGAACCATTGCAGCCCTTTGTTGGGAAAACGTCTGTAATCGACCGTATTAACCGTGCTTCCGTGGATTTCCTTGATCTCGTAGGTCAGGGAGTTCCTGGACGGACACGCAAGGCTGATTCCCGGTTCTGCCTGTACCCAGAGGCGGTAGAATCTGTCACTGCTTTTCCATATTTCCGGCGACCTTAGTATCAGCGACGGTTTGAATATTATCCAGGCGATGTCTTTCTCATTGTCCGTAAGTTCTGCCCAGTATCCGTCTACTTCGGTCTGTCGGCTCGGCTGATTGTACTGGGACGTAAACTCTAAGCCAAGCCCGACTCCGACATATCTGTGAAAAAGCCACGAAACCGAGGGCTCCAGTTGCCACGCCTGCTCGTTGTTGATGTACAGTCCACCGTACAAAGTCGCCTGCCAGTTCTTTGACTCAATCTCCTCCGCTTTCGCTGTTGGACACATTGACAGAACCGCGACAAGACATATTATTCCCGCAAACAGATTTCTTCTCATATTGGTAAAATTCGTTTGTTTGAGTTTTTAATATTATCTCCGGGTCAAATATGCCTATAATTTCAGGAGCGAGGATCCGTTGTCGGAATTGTTTAGATTTCGGCGCACTGTGCGGAATATGGATCCAAAGTCGGTGGAATAACTTATGCCTAACACAATCATATTTCCGTTATTCCTGATATACCTCTCCCGGTATGAGGGATTGACCGACGAGTAGTCCCATGCGGGGTAGCGCGTGCCTTTCTTGTCAAACATATACATCCAGCTTGCCGATAAGGCCCAGTGTTTGTTCGGTTGCCATTCAAACTGCAGGGCATCGCCGTTCTCGTCTTTGCCGACATAGTGGCCGTTGAGGTACTTGCCGGGCAATTTGCGCCAGTATGCTATCGTGTATGGGCCCTTGTTCCACCAGATGTTGACACTGCCGTCAAAAGAAGTCAGTTTATGGCTCCAGTCGACTCCGGCAGTCTGATAGTGTGTAAGACTCATGTAGAGATTTATGCCGAATCCGTGTATGGCACTCAGACGCAATGTCAGATCGTTTTGGAATATGCGTCTGTGCTTAGCGTTGACCGACTGTGATAGGAATAGGCCATTGCCTGAATATGTGATGTCATCTATCACGCTGTTTTTTGTATTGGCGTAGGATGATTGAAATGATGCCTGAAATTTTCTGTAGGTATAATCGGCTCCTAATGTATAAACGAATTTTTCAGCAACCTTAAGTTTGGGATTGCCGTTTGAAACCAGGTACGGGGTGGTCTGCTGAGGATAGTCTGTGAGCGCGGAAAGTGAGGGTATAGACGGGGCATAGCGGAAGGAGCCCTGTAAGTTCCACGATTGATTGATGTTGTAGGAAATCTGTGCGCTCGAAAGGTTTCGGATAAAATGACGTTTATTCAGATCATTGTTTATCCAGAACAGTTTGGCTCCGGTTGCCATGGCAAGATAAAACTTGCCGAAACGCTGGCCTAGCCGTACATACGCATAGTTGTTGTTCTCGGTCAATACGGGTTTGTAGTCTGATGACAGATAGTTGTTCTTGCTGCGTGAGACTGTGTTCTGAAAGCCTGCCGAGAGAGATGTCTTTTCGCTGAATGTGTGGATATAACTGATTTCTGATATCAGGGAACGGCGACGGCTGTCTACATTCATTATATATGAGTCCGTGCTTCCGTCCGGGAAGATGTAATTGTTGTCGCGGCGGTAATCGCTCGAACTTAACGTGCCGACAACCTGAGCCTCCAGCGAATTATTTTCGTTGAAATCATGACGTAGGAAAAGGTCGAGCGACGGTGTCAGATCCTTGCTTGTCGTTAGATTGTTGTTGTCGTATTCTCCGAGTTCGGAGTCATAGGTGTGAGCGATGGAACGGCTTTTGTTATAATTGGGCGTTACGTTGAATGTTGCGGAAAACAAGGTTTTTACGCTAGGACTGAAATCATATTTCAGTCTCAGCGCATGGTAATGATAGTTGAAAGGATTCCTGTCGTGTTCCTTAAGGTCGACACGGAAATCATCACCGATGTAACTTTCCGTCGTATTGTCATAGACCTCCTGATAGTTTCGCCAGGATGGCCTGTACTGAAGGGTAAGCTGTGATGGCCCCTGATGATACGACGCGCGGATATTTGCGTCGACGAAAGCCGTATTCAAGGCGCTTCTGCCCCAGGCATATATTTGTCCTCCGTCATTTCGTTTCTTCAGGGTGATATTTATGAATCCCGAATTGCCTGAGTCCGCATAACGGGCTGGGGTGAAGCGTGAGAATTCGATTTTTTCTATATCCTTCGGCTGTAATGCATTGACATCATCGATAGACGATGGTACGCCGTTTATCAGTATGACAGGTGTGCCTCCGTCTACAGAAACGGTCCGGTTTATCGGATTGGCCTGCAGTCCGGCAAGTGGAAGTTTCTGGAACAGACCGATAGCGGTGGCGGATGCTTTGACCTCGGAAGCGGACGGATAGACTATAGTGCGGCCCTTGGAATTTACGACAGGATTTCCGCTTACTGTGACTTCGTCAAGATTGACTCCTTCCTCAAGGTAGATGTTGCCGAGGTTAAGATTTCTTGCACCTGATTCAATGATGATGTTAGTGGATGAGAATCCTGTCATTGAAATCTCGAGGCTCAGCGTTGTTTTCACGTCTGTCTCAAATGTGAAGACACCGTTCGCATCGGCGTTCTCCCCGCTTACCAGTTTGTCATTGGAGAGCAGGCGGCAGTTGGCTCCGATGACTGCCGTAGAATCATTTGATGAGAGAACTATGCCTTGGATTGTTCTGGCATACATCGCAGGCAGCGAATATACCAATGTGATGAATAGGATAGTAAAACGTGTCATTATCTGAATTGGCGAGTGGCTCGACTTGCCTGATTAAAAACAGAAACGTGAGCCGACTATGCCACTTCCCAACTTGATGGCCCTGAGAAAGCCTTTTGAGCAGATGTAACAATAGTAGCCCACGCTATACGCGTGAGAACCACTATGCTGTCTTTGCTCGGAAGAAAATTTCTCAGGTTTTCAAGTTGCAAGATGAGCATAACGCTTCTTGATTTTTCCGGAATGTCTTAGAGCGGCTGAATAATATTCGGTCGTGAAACTTCTTTTGTACCCCGAAAGAGAATCGAACTCTTATCAAAAGTTTAGGAAACTTCCGTTCTATCCGTTGAACTATCGGGGCCCGTGTTCGAACTTTGTTCGTGGGACAAAGTTAGGGCTTATTTTCGAGATAGGCAAATGAAACGGTATCTAAGTCCGCTTTTTGCGTCTTCGGTCCATAAACTCTGGACGTCATCCGGCTCCTCGTCGCAAGGTCCCCATTCTGCCGGGTCAACTGGAGGGAAGAATGTGTCGGCATCCTGTGTCTCGGCGTCGATTTCTGTGAGGAACAGGCGTTTTGCCATAGGCAGTGCCTGTTGATAGACGGTGGCGCCTCCGATGATGAAGACCTTTTCGGCCGCCTCAGTCGCATCGAGGGCGCCCTCGAGCGAAGGAAGGACTTCGGCGCCGGGTGCAGTGAAGTTTGTATTGTGTGATATTACTATGTTGCGCCGGTTCGGGAGTGCGCCATTAGGCAGTGACTCGAAGGTCTTGCGGCCCATTATTACGGTGTGTCCCGTGGTCAGACGCTTGAAGTTCTTAAGGTCGGCGGATATGTGGTACAGCAGGTTGCCGTTGCGGCCGATACCCATCCTCCGGTCGAATGCCACTATGATGTTGATGTCGGATGTCATGTTTACTGTTTCGCTTGATTGTGTCAGACTGATACTTTTGCGGCGATGTGAGGGTGGGGGTTGTAATCCGAGAGTACGAAGTCCTCGTATTTGAAATCGAAAAGGTCCTTTACGTCTGGGTTAAGGGTCATCTTAGGCAGCGGACGTGGCTCGCGCGTGAGTTGGAGTCGCGCCTGCTCGATATGGTTGCTGTAGATGTGGGCGTCGCCGAGGGTGTGGACAAACTCGCCGGGCTTCAGTCCTGTCACCTGGGCCACCATCAGCAGCAGAAGCGCATATGACGCTATGTTGAACGGTACGCCGAGGAAGCAGTCGGCCGATCGCTGGTATAGTTGCAGACTCACACGTCCGTCGGCAACATAGAACTGGAACAGCGCGTGGCATGGCGGAAGGTTCATGTTGGGGATGTCGGCGACATTCCAGGCCGATACTATGATGCGCCGCGAGTCCGGGTCGTTGCGCAACTGCTCGAGTATCTGCTTAATCTGGTCGACATGACCGCCGTTGTAGTCAGGCCATGAGCGCCACTGGTAGCCGTAGATGTGGCCCAGGTCGCCGTCAGGGTCGGCCCATTCGTTCCATATCCGCACGCCGTTGTCCTGCAGGTATTTCACATTGGTGTCGCCGGCCAGGAACCACAGCAGTTCGTGGATTATCGATTTGAGGTGAAGTTTTTTTGTCGTGAGCAGGGGGAAGCCTTCCGATAGGTCGAAGCGCATCTGGTAGCCGAAGACGGATTTTGTTCCTGTCCCGGTGCGGTCGGATTTTTCCGTGCCGTGGTCGAGGATGTGCTGCAGAAGGTCGAGATATTGTCGCATGATGTGGGGAATATGTTTTTTTGATTGTTTTTCTCTGTCGGACCGCGGAAGTCGAGCGCCGCCTTGCGGGGTGACTGAAGTGTCTGCTCGGCGAGCCTCTCGACAAGCGGCATACCCAGTCGGTGGCGTCCTGTGCGGTAGGTGATGGCGTTGTTCTCGCACACCGAAGCGCAGTCGAAGCACACCACGCAGCGCGATGTGTCCACGAGGTGGGTCGTCAGGTCGATGCAGTGCGACTTGCACACGTGCACGCAGTCGTAACAGTTAGTGCAGAGGTCGGTGTTGATGTCCATGTGCAGTCGTGAGTACGCCGCCGGAAGGCCAAGCACTGTGCCGACGGGGCAGACTGTGTTGCAGACGGTGCGCCCGGAGCGGTATGCCACGATGCAGGCCGCGATAATCAGCCCGAAGGTCAGCAACAGGGCGTTGAGCGACGATACTGTCAGCACGAACGTCTTGCCTCCGTTTGCCGAGGTCATACTCCTTACGAAATCGCTGATGTATTCGGTTGCGTGGCCGTAGATTGTCACCGGATCGAGAACAGTTAGTCCAAGTGGCAGGCTCAGGCAGGCGAGGAATATTACGGCAACGAGTATCGAGACGCGCAGTGTGGGGTCGCCTGCCGTATGGTGGTATGCCCTGCGTCTGTCGCGCCAGAACTTCGGCAGGCGTGCGCAGATGTCCATGAGTGTTCCCATGGGGCATATCGTCGAACAGTAGATGCGTCCGAACAGTAGTGTCGCGGCAAGCCAGAAGACAACCCATATCGCCGACATTGTCAGAATTGCCGGGAGCATCTGTATCTCCGCGAGCCGTCGTCCTATGGGAGTCAGCCCGCAGGCGAAGTCGCAAAATGCCGCGGTCGTCAGCAACAGGAGGACGACTGCGGCAGTTGCGCGCACGCGGCGTGCGATGCGGTATGGTTTCTTTTTCACGCTTTTATTTATTGGTGGCCCGTGCTTCGGGCGTGTTGTGTCTATTCTTCGGGTTCGGGAGCGACGTAGACGTATGCTCCGAGGTCGGGAGGCGTTGCGCGTCGCTGTCCGTAGTAGTCTGTCGCGGACTCGGGCAGCATCAGTTCCGGCGAACCGGCGCCGATGACAGGTGAGTCGGGCTTTACGCGGTAGTCGAAGATGTATTCCTCGCGCACCGTGTAGTACAGCGGGTCCTTGCCGAATATGCAGTTTATGAAATTGTCATCGTCGTTGCCGTCTTCTTTTATCATGCAGTGGCGGAAAAATATCTGCGAGCCGGTCAGGTCGCCGTGCGACAGCGACGTTCCGTTGCCGTACACTATTGAGTTGGTGAACTCTGCGCGGGTCAGCGGCCAGCCGAGTTCGTTCTGCTCGTCGGGCAGTGCGTTGGCGAACTGGATGGCGGGACCGCCGAGGGCGCTGAAGAGATAGTAGTTGGCGAAGGTACACTGGTCGAAACGGTGTTTGCCCCCCTCAAGGCGCACGAGGCCGTTGGCGGCCTCGCCGAACTCGCATCCGGTGGCGAGTATGTTGGCGTTATACACCTCAAGGACAAGGTCGCCGGAGTTGCGCAGTTGCGAGTTGTGCATTGTCAGCATCGGTTCCTCTTCTTCGCGCGCCTCGTCGCCGCCGTTCACGATCACCCCGTAGTGGGTGTTGCGTATTGATGTGTGCGATATGTAGTTGTCGTGAGACGACGGGGCGAACTGCAGCCCGGGCCACTGTCGCGACATAAGGTCGAAGGTGATGTTGGTGATTACATTGCCCGTGCGGTCGCCGCAGATGTTGACCGGGGCTTCGCTTGTACCGAGGCTGCGGAGCGTTCCGCGTACTATGAATGTCGCGCCGTCGTGGAAATGCAGGCGCGTGCCGGCCTCGAGGGTCAGTGTCGCTCCTTCGGCTACGACGAGCGAGTCGAAAATCTGGTAGGGTTTGCCCGCTGTCAGCGTGCGGTCCTCGCTGACGGTGACATGGCGCAGACGCTCGACGTCCTGCCCCTGTGCGTTTAGAACGACTTTCTGGGTGACGCCTGCGGTGGTGAACACAAGGTCGGCGTTCACGTCGACGGGCATCACGCCTCCGTTCTCGGGCAATGTGGCCTCAACGAACACATATATCGAGTCCTTGGCGCGAATCTCTACGTCCGAGAAGGTGGTGCCGCTCATGCCGTCGACGTTCAGGCGGAACAGGTCGCCGTGTTCTCCCTCTAGGTGTATGTCGTTGATGCTTATGCCCTTGCTGCCGCGATTGTAGACGGTCATGCGGTGGGTGGTGGTTACCTGGTCGGTGAATACGGTTCCCATTTTCAGCGTGTCTATCGAGAAAGTGGGCTGGTCGGCGGGCGAGCCGGATATGCTGTCGTCGATGCACGACGACATGGCGATGGCGGCAAGTGCCGAGAGTATTATCATCAGTTTCAGGAAGATGCGTGTCTTGATAGGAGTCATTTGTAAGTCTTGATAATGAAGGGGAGAGATTGGCGTCGCGCGCACAATTACTAACTTATATAACTTTTATATAACGCATTTTCGGGCGATTTATTGCGCCGACTCCAGGCGCCGCAGTATGTCGGCGGCGGTGTTGGCGGCTGCGTTGCTCTTGCCAAGGACGCGGCGCATCGCCTCGTAGCCGTCGAGCATGGCTGTTCGGGCCGGTCCGTTACCGATTATGTCGCAGAGTTTGTCCGCGACCGCCTCGGGAGTGCATTCGTGAAGAAGCATCTCGGGGATAAGCCTCCGGCCCACTATCAGGTTGGGAAGTGTCACATAGTCCACTTTCAGTAGTTTCTTCATGACCTCGTATGATATGCGGGAACCGTTCGACCGGTAGCATGCCACCTGTGGCGTGTGGGTGAGGGCGGCCTCGAGTGTGGCGGTGCCTGAAGTCACCAGTGCGGCCCGTGACAGGGCCAGGAGTTGGGCCGAATGGCCTTTTATACGCGGTATCCCCGGCGCATATTCGTCATACAGCGAGTCCGGAATGCCCGGAGCGGCGGCAATCACTGGACGGTACTGGGCGAACGGATGCACCGCCATGGTCATGACACGGAGATTGTTGCGGATTTCTGATGCACGGCTGCCGGGTAGCAGGGCTATCCACTCTCTCGCAGGCAGTTTGTGCTCCCGGGCGAACTCTTCTCGTGACGGAAGTTCGGAAAGCACCTTGTCGATTTCGCCCACCGATGGGTTGCCGACATACTCCACGTCCCAGTCGTGCCGAGAGTTGTAGAAGTCCACTTCGAACGGGAATATGACATACATCTTCTCTATCAGCCGCTTTATCGTGGGCACGCGCCATTCCTTCCAGGCCCAGACCTTGGGCGAGATGTAGTAGAAAGTCCTTATGCCTAACCGGTGGGCCTCCTTGGCGATCTTCAGGTTGAAACTAGGATAGTCTATGAGAATCAGGCAGTGCGGATGAGCCAGCCTCAGGGCATTCTTGGCGTGCGACAGGTTGTCGAAAACTTTGCCTATGTGGCGTATCACCTCGCTGAAACCCATGTAGGCCATCTCGTTGATGTGTATCACCGGGGGATGGCCTGCTACAGCGGCCATCGAGTCCCCGCCGAGAAATACGAAGCGGGCGCGGGAATCCCGTTTCTTGATCTCGGCCATAAGACCCGCTCCGTGTATGTCGCCGGATGCCTCTCCGGCTATGAGGAAGTAGCGCATAACTTTTCAATAAATGGTTTTGTCTGACTCAGACAGAGCAAATGCATAACTTTTCAATAATAAGTTTTAGTCTGATTCAGACAGAGCAAATATCGTCAGAATCCATGAAATCTGCAAAGATTTCGCCAAAAATCCATCAAACCACCATTCTGCATCTTATTAAATCTACTCAAAATCCATTAAACAATCCAATATTTGCCAATTTATTCATTTATAATGTTAAAATTTAGTTAAATTCAATATTGAATATTGCTTCTGACGTTTGGAAGTATTACCTTTGCCTCAGCGTTTAAGGCTGATAGGTTTCAGTCAGTGATTTGGTGAAAAACAACCCCGTGTATATAAACCTTTAATATTAATCTTTAAAATCTTAATCTGCTATGACAGTCAGAAACAAAAACCCCGCCCATCCATCACCCCATTAGTAGGGACGTGATTCTTAACGTCGGCCCCGAACCACCTAATCACTAATAGAACCACCTCATCACTAATAACTCTGACCTAAAACCTAAAAAGCCTCATCACTAGTCACTCTGACTTAACACCTATAAACGCTATCACCAATTCAATCAGGGCCCTGATTCTTAATCTAAAAACAAACCAATTAATCATTTAAATAACTATGAGACATATCCTAATCAGCATTTTCTTGCTCGTTCCTCCCCGTCCTTGAGACATTCATGAAAGGGAATAAAAATTCTATCAGGCCGCACCACCTCGCGACCTGATAGAAACTTTCAATGCGAATTCATGCCTGTCGATTTAGACGGCCGTTTTTCTATTTAGTTTCTTCTATTTTGTTATAATCCTGAACACTTTCGGCTTCGTCGCGCTGACGGACCTTCTTTCCACCCGAGAAACGCCATGTCAGGGTAAATGAAAACGATGTCGTCTTCGTCGAATTACGATAATACGACGTGTATCCGTCGCCTGTTGTTCTGGATTTGCGGCCTTTTGCCCATATGGTCGATTCCAGGGAAAGACGCAGTTTGTTGTCACATAGCGATTTCCAAAGCGAGGCTTTTACATTCCCGACCGGACGCCACGAATAGTTCTCAAAACTCATGCCCGTCTCATAGTATGCATTGAGTGAGCCTCCGAATGTCGGGGTAAAGTTAAAATTATTGTCCCACCAGAATTTTCCGCACCATTTTCCTTTAAGTGTCTCTGTCTTGGAAACGAATATATCCTTCATGGCCGAGGTCTGGAATTTTGTTTTCCACCATTTGGTTGGAGAATAGGAGAACTCGACACGTGCCGCGAACAGGTCTCGGTATCTTCCGTTTTCCGGTCTGGCCCATGTGATATTTTGATTTTGTGCGTCGACTCCGTGCTCATAATATATGGGCTTTGTCATATGGACGTACATGAGCACCATGGAGATATGTGAATCGAAAGCGAAATTTGCCATTGCCTCATGCTGTATCGGCGTGCTTAGATTCGGGTTGCCGCTTGTGTAATGATATGGGTCGGAGTAATTCTTATAATTGTTTATCACGCTGTAAGGCATTTCGTCTACGCTGCACTGGTATATAAGTCCGAACATTCTTCCTTTCTGAGGGTCAGCCATCCACATAAGTGAGGCCTGGGGACAAAGATAGAAATCGTCGAATGATGTCCTGATTCCGGATGTACGGACATCCATGCCGTTGTATTGCAGGGTCATTCCCGCACTATACATCATTTTCTTAGCCATTCCGGAAAAATTGGCATAGCCCGATGTGACGTGCGCGTCAGCATTGTTTCTCAGTTCATTGTTCCGGTCATTGTAACGGATATATCGGTAGAATGCACCTCCTTCCAGTTTATTCGTCGGAGAGAAACTATGGGTATATTTGGGGAAGAACTGGAACATATTGATTTTTTCCTTAGTGCTGTTCTCTGAGTTCCGGATACCGTTTATATCGTATTTTTGGGTCAGGTGATAATTCCTGAAATAGTAGTCACCGGTTACCTCTAGCCTTGATCCTTTGTCATCTGTATCTAAAATATATTTTGCCACAGTCTGTTGAGAAAAATTACTCTCGGGACCTGAAAGTTTTTCCTCGCTTTCCTGTCTGCTTTCATCACCTTTCAGAAATGTCTCCACAAGACTTTTCTGATTGTTTCTTGTGGTAAAGTTCCCGATATATTCGGAAATGGCAACTGTGGAACGGCTGTTTATCTCATAACTGAGGTTAAGACGATTGGTAAACCTGTTGGACCACGAACGGATCTTTGAGAACATGTTTGTCCGTCTCCCGGAATCGTAAAGATAGTCATTATGTTCGTCTCCCAGTAGTTGGTGGTTCTGATAGATGGCGTAATAGTTTAAAGTCCATTTGCCAGAACTTGCGGCAACGACAAAAGTCGGAGAACCGAAGTTATAGCCGTAGGAGGCCAAGGCTTCTGCATTCAGTCGGAGATAGCCTGAATAACCTCCGTCACGAACCTTTTTTGTTGTGATACGTATGACGCCACCTTTTTCTGTAGCGCCTTCGCCCGTGGCGATGTAATCAACCTCGATTTTCTCTATATTCTTCGGAAGTATGGCGTCAAGTTCGTCCTGTGATGTAATCTTGAATCCGTTGACATATATAACCGGGAATCTTCCCAGAACACTGATTTTGTTTTCCGACACACTTATTCCGGGAAGGAAGGCGAACAAGTTCTGAGCAGTATTGCAGTTGTCAAGTCCTGTACCGGAAGGATTGAAACTGTAGCCATGTGAGTTGTTTATGATGCGGCTACCAACAATGTTCACCTCTTTGAGTAATTGCTCATCTTCCTGCATTGTGATGGTTCCGACGTCTGTCTTGCCATCCAGATTGTGATACAGGCTTTTGTAGCCGATATACGAAAACATCAGCATGCCGGCATCGCTTCGGTCTGGCAGTTCAAACTGACCGTCCTCCCGGGTAGTAGTTGCCTCAAGATATGCAGAGTCTGCCTTTGACAACAACACTACATTGGCCCCGGGAAGGGGAGCATTATTGTTATCTACCACACGTCCTTTAATAGTTTGGGCGAAGGAAAATGTCGAACAGAGAAGAGCAAATAAAATAAGTGTGATTTTTTTCATTTTTTGTTTTGAAATTTCTTTAGTGGATGTGGCTTACTTAGAATAATGATGCAAAATTACGATGGCAAAGTTTCACCCTCCAAAACAAAAGTTTCATATTTTAAAAATTCCTACCAGGATAAGTACCTGCGAGTGTGACTGTTATATTTTAAGTAAAATTGTATTTTGGAACAGGCTGCTTAAAACTTTCATCTATTGGAATCCTATCTTAGATTTTTAAGGAGTTTACGGACGTAGATTCCGATGTTGGTCTCGTGCTTGTCGATGCCGAGTTTCTTTCGGATGGCGCTGCTGATATTGACATGGCTGCGCTTCTTCATGTAGTTGCCGACCTCCTTGCCACGGAGGCCGATGGCATAGAGACAGACATAGTTGACCTCGTCGGGAGTGAGGCCGTGCTCCTCGAAATACTGGATGAAGCGCGGATGCGAGACCTGAAAGGCCATGCGGTTGGAGTTCATGAATTCGTCGGTGTTTTCGGTGAGTTCACGTACCCAGATGTCGTAGGGTTTGCCGTACTGATCGTTGTCGGTGATGTAACTTGCCAGGAGGGAGTTGAGCATCTCGATGCGAATCCGGATGGCCTGCTGGACTTCGGAGGGAATCTCCTCGGCTGTCTCCAGAAGGTTTTTCAGGCTTTCGCTCTCATTCTCGAGAGTCTCAACGCGATGGGCAAGATTCTCGACCTCGAGTGTCTTGTTGTCTCTTTCCAACTGGAGATTTCTATTCTCGAGCGAAAGCCGTTCAAGCTCGGACTTAAGGTTCTCGTTCTCGAACTGAGCGGCTTTGGCCTTCTGAACGGCCAGGTCTTTCTTAACCTTGTTGCTTCGTGCCAGGAGGTACAGAATAAAAGCAAGCATTATAAAGAATGCTATTCCGCCAATGCACGCCCATATTATTTTATCTTTTTTACGAGCATCTTCCTTGGCCATAAGTTCTATTCTGTGCTTTTCGGCTATAGATTTTGATTTTTGTTCAAATCTATAGTAATTAATGGTATCCAACTTATGTGTATAATCCCAATAAACTGAAAAAGCATCTTTATATTCTCCCAAATCCCTAAGAACATAAGATGATATTGACTGAAACTTCAGTGTATCATATCCGACTTTGCTATCATCTACAGAGCGGAGAATAGCCTTGGCTTTTTCATTCTCGCCCAACTTGTTATAAGCATAGGCGAGATTCAGTGTTCCATAAGTATCATATTCTACATTATTCTTTTGATTGTCAATTAGATTACTTATTTCATCCTTGGAACCAAATATCATGGCATGAGCCAGCCTATGACCTTGAAAAACTTGATTCTGAGTGTCGTCAAGGGAAGTGAATTTATTGCAGATTTTGAGAATGCTGTCTGCCCTGAGGCTGTCCTTGACTATGATTGAGCCGTTCAGGGCCTTCAGAAGACAATCGAATTCAAGGTACTTGTTATTTTGTGATTTATAGATATCTGCCGCCCGAAGACAGTTGTCGGTATAACCGGCATAGTCATAGAAATCCTGATATAAAATCGCCTGAGCGACAAGTGCGCGCCAAGCATAGGGAGTCGGTGATTCCATGTGTGTTGTCAAGGGCACGGGTAAACGAACTCAGGGCATTGTCATGGTTGCCTTGGTTGAGGTATATGACACCCTGATAGTAATAGGTGCGGAGTTTCTGGTCGGGGGTGCCGTCCTCGAGATAGTAGTCGATGGCGGGGCGTAGGACATCGAAGGTGGTAGTGTCGATATAGTTCTTGTCGAGGGCCATGGACATGAGGAGGGCGTAGCGGGCGCGTCCGGCATCTGAGCCGAGGCCCGAGGTGTCGACACGGCGGAGCACGGCGAGGGCGGAGTCGGGATGCTGCTCCATGAGAGCTTCGGCTCGGTCGAGGGCGGCGTCCTCGCCGGACCGGGAGCAGTCCGTAACGCAAAGAGCCAACAATATAAGCAAGAGTGTGAGAAGATGTCGCATAATGAAAATTTACCACGAAGTTACGCAAAATTTTTCAAACATGCGAAGTTTTAAGTCATGGCGATAGGAAATATGCGGAGAGGGCAGAGTGATTGGGCGTCAGGCAGTGAAACGGGGAGGTTGCAGGAGTAGAGGTTGCGGGGATGGATGGATTTTTGTAATTTTGCGGTTGAAAACGGAGTCAGTGATGATTCCCCTGAAAGTTTAATATTTGGTACTATGCAAGGAACTGATCTAAAGAACAAGGTTTTAGGTTTTGTGTGGCAGCATCTCCTGCTTCTGGTCTCGCTGTTCTTCATGACGTTCGGGGTGTCGCTGTGCGTCCGCTCGGGTCTGGGCAGCGGCGTTATATCGGCTATACCGATGGTCATGTCACTTGCAGGGGAGGACGGTCTGGCTCCGGGCCTCAGTATCGGGGAATATACATATATAATGAATGGCGTTTTTGTCGCGCTGCAGGTTCTGATTATGCGTAGGGCTTTTGAGCCGGTGCAGTTGTTTCAACTGCTGGTGGGATTTTTCTTCGGGTACATGCTCGACGTTAATATGGCCGTCACCTCACTCATTGATTATGATAGTGTTACGGCTCAGGTGGCAGCCCAGCTGGCGGGTTGTACGGTTCTGGGGGCGGCTATCTCGTTCGAGATACGATGCGGCTCGGTGACGATGCCCGGCGAAGGCATTCAGGTGGCAGTCAGCAAGGTTACGGGCAAGCCGTTCCCGACGGTAAAGATCTGCATCGACACGCTGCTTGTGGTAATAGCGACAATCATAGGATTTATCTATTTCGGCCGGTGGATGTGGAATGTGGTTGGCGTCGGCACGCTGTTCGCAATGTTCTATGTGGGCTGCGTGGTGAGATTCGTGGCGAAACGGATAGGATGGTTTGACCGACTGCTGGCATACCGTCCGGGGTTCCGCCGCTACATCTACGGTCTGGCACGGTTCATCTATCCGCGCCGGTGGTAGACTGATCGCACTTCCGCACATAATAATGAACTTTATGTTCGATGGCGATGTTTAATGAGTGACAGCGGCAATGTCGTCACTGTCATTAATCTAACAGAATCATGCTAAGTACAGAATATAAGTTCGGAGAAGTTCATTGCCTCTGCAGCCAGATTCAGCCAGCAGAAGACAAGGTGCAGTTCAGAAGCATTTTCAGCAATGCCAACGGAGGCGTTGTCATGGTGGCGCTCAAGGCCGGTCAGCAACTGGACACACATACGGCCCCGGCCGAGGTCATGGTGAATGTGCTGGAAGGCGAGATAGAGTTCACGATGGTTGACAAAGTACACACTGTCAAAGCGGGAGAATTCCTGCTTATGGGTGCAGATGTGCGACACAGCGTATCGGCCAAGTCAGACGCGAAAGTGATGCTCGTAAAAATAAAACCGTGATCCATTGACCCAAACAATTCTGTCAGCATCACCCCATAAGCAACATAACTGACAATATTTGTGATAAATAAGAATGGCTGTCCTGCTTTGCGGACGGTCATTCTTATTTATACATAGAACCATAGTTGACCTGGAAGAATATAATGGGATTTGGCGGGTTGGAAAGAATGGTGTAATTTTGGGGCTGTTTTTGAAAATATCACATAGCGACGTAAAACCATTCGAACCGACGAGCCGGGATAGACCCGGCACACGAGGTACAATCAATCTTACAAAGAAAAATGAACAGACTATTTATGATGCCTGTCAGGCATGTATCAAGGAGAACGCTAAAGAGATTGTTTGCAGGTACAGCATTGGCCATGGGGATGCTAAGCGCGACCGCACAAGTCAATGTACAGCTGCATTACGATTTCGGCCGTATGATGAATCCGCACAGCGAAAAGGACCGCCAGCAGGTGACAGCGACGCTCGAGCAGTTCCGTCCCGACCGTCTTGGCAGTACATTCTACTTCGTGGACTTTGACTTCTACAGCAAGGGCATGAAAGGGGCGTATGTCGAGTTCGCGCGCGAGTTCAACATCCGGAATGGCCTGGCAGCCCATATAGAATATAACGGCGGCCTGACATCGGGCCACTCGTCGGAATACGGAAGTCAGTTCCAGCATTGCCTACTTGTTGGTCCGGCCTACAACCTCGCAAGCAAGGACTTCAAACGCACACTCAGTCTTCAGGCAATGTACAAACAGTATTTCGAGGGACAGGACAACAAGGCTTATCCAAGTTTTCAGGTGACAGGAGTTTGGGGGCTGACTTTCGGAAGAGACGACATGTTCACCTTCAGCGGATTCGTAGATATATGGCGTGACCGCCGCGCAAGCGACGGTCACATAAGCCTTACGGTATGTTCGGAACCGCAGTTCTGGTTCAATCTAGACAGCCTGAAAGGAGTGTCGGGAACAGGACTGAGTCTCGGTACCGAGGTCGAGGTCAGCAACAACTTCATCGTGCCCGCCGAAGGTCACCGCACTTTCTTCTGCAACCCGACGCTGGCCGTGAAGTGGACGATGGGCAATCCTTTCTGATCAGGGACGCTGAAGCGTGACGGCCATAATGCCGATGACAACATCGGGTGACATCGTCTCGAGCGTCAGCGATGCCAGAGGACGTAGCGGGTCAACGGGAATGTCAAGAAGACAGGCCGCGCCGCCGGGAATTGTCCGGCGGTCGGCCTTCGGTTTTTTCTCAGCGGGGTTGGTCGAGATATAGAAGCCGTTGGCGTCCCTGTCGCCCTTATCACCGAGACCGAGGGCCTCAAACAGATTCGCGCTGACAAGGCCGCTTCCCAAGTGCAGACGCTGTAGTCCTGAATCCGCGCCCTTGGCAAAAGCATAGGCATCGCTGTAATAATCCTGCTCTATGGGAGCGAAATTGAAAGGAGGAATCAGAGGAACAACCGTCTCGTCCGAACCGTCTGCGTAACGAATACGAATGACGGCGTTCTCGATGTTGGCCTGCATGTGGTTTGTCGAACCGGCGAGCAGGAGGTAGATATGTTCTGCCTTGCCATCAAGAGGCACTGAAACCGAATCGGGATAATTGTCCCAAAGGGTCGTGTAGGCAATGTTGTGTCCTTCAGAAGGCATAGCGAAAGACACACCTGAAGGAGTAGTCAGCGGCCCTCTGCTGAGGATACTGCGCAAAGTGCTGTCGTTAATCTCTGCGGTAATATCAGGGTGGCACCACTCACCTATACCCTGCCTGGGAATCTGGAGGGTGGTTACAGAAGGACGCGGAGAAAGATATTCATTGTTGAATATATCAGAGACATTGGCGTTATAGCTACCTGTCAGATCTACGGTCTCACATTTGCCTGACTTAACATCATCAAAACCGCCTGTAAGGGCAACGCCATTCTCAGTCGAGACAGCGGCGACTTCAGGCAGCCACCATGAGATGTCACCGTCCTTGACCTGGGTAAAGTTTACCGGGCCTTCGGCTCGGGTGAGACCGGTCGGGTGAGGAACAAGTTTCGAAGTACCCTTGATGACGATGTCAAGTTCAGGGTCTGTACCTGCCTCTATTGAAATTCTCGGCATACCGATAGAGTTCTCGGCACTTGCCCAGACCGCAGGCTTGCCGTTGACGGTCACTGCGTCGACTGAAGTCACAGGGACAGTCAGGACAAGGGGAACGGTCCGCCCATTCTTCATATAACGGTTGGAGACATGATAAGCAGTGGTGTTGCCATCGCGCCTGAATGAATAGGAAATGTCAGGAAGGTCGACAGAGGCCGAATCCCAATCGGACGGGAAACCCGGGACTAAAGAGACTCTTGCATCGGATGACAGCAGATCAGGGCGGATTCCGAAGAGACCTTCGGTCAGAGCACGGCTCCAGACACCCACAGGATCGGCGAAATCGCGGTAACATTCGCCGCGAGCGGCATCGTAGTAACTGATCTGACCGAAATTCAATGGCGACGCGCCAAGATACATATTGTCTGCAACAACTCCCTTCATCAGCGCGTATGCCTCGTCGGCACGTCCGGCCTGCCAATAGGCAAGGGCTGTATGAATGACCTCGGCGATAGCGACATTGTTTATACTCCAGGAATATGGCTTCCAGTCAGTCGTCGATATCGTAAACAGATCTTTTTCCATTCCCTCTCCAACAACCGGAATGCGTGGTATGACGCTATCGACGTAGACTGTAGCGGCATAATTGCGGAACGGGTCAGCGATCTCGGAATCAACAGCATGGTAGACTGTCCACAAGGCAGCCGACGGATGGAGTCGCTTATGACCGCCATATTCGCGATATTCGGCCCAATGTCCCTTCTCGGGAACCCAGAGCACACTGTCGATGGCACGGCCAATGGCCAATGCCTCATCGCGATATGGCTCAGGATCCTCGCCAATGGCCTCGGCAACCTGAGCCGCCAGAGTGTTGGCGAAACAGTTATATGCCGAAGAATGGGTCACAGGTCCTCCGCCGTAATACAGGGCATCACTCGCCCAGATACAGCAATTCGCATCGTAAAGGTGGTCACCGTCCGGATCGAAATTCAGTTTTTCCCAAGCGAGATGCCTCTTCACGACAGGGAAAAGAGAACGCATGGCCGAGGTATCGCCAGTAGCACGAAAGTGGCGCATCATGGCGTCGATATAGACCAGGTTCATGTCGTAGTGCGACATCTCTTCAGTGTTGCCAGGTCGACGGCATATGTAGCCGTTGCTGTACATCGGTGTTCCCCACTTATGAACACCACGCGCCAGATTCTTGGCCGTATCCTGCTGCGGATGAGGGAATATAGCCGGACGGTCGACAATCTGGTTACGGGCGTAGGTATTGAAGTGCACAAGCGCACGGTCATGACGGCCTATCGCGTCGCCGACATAGGCTCCGCGCCAGCCAAGATGGGGAGTGCGCCAGCCTATAGAGCCATGCAGCCATGCGTTGCCTCCCCAGATGCCGTCAGCCGCAACCGCCAGGGCACCCGCAATGGGATTCAGGAATGAATCGGGGGTAGAAAAACGGAATGTGGAGGTCAGTTCGGAACGTTCCTTCTCGGCCTTCGCAAGAAGCTCCGCACCATTTCCCGATGGGAGATCTCCCTTAGGGGAAAGTACAATGTACTTCGTCTGGCCCGGCTTAAGTTGAATCGTGCCCTCATAATACGGAGTAGCAGTAATAGTGTACGACCTGGCCGGAATCAACAGCGAAATATGCCTACGTTCCTTCTTGCCGTACTCAATTGTGACCTTATCCTTGTTCACCTTATATATATTGCCTGCGCAATACTCTGGCCTGAGGTCAAAGCAGGTCGGATCGTCGACGCCGAGGTCTCCCTCACGGTGAAATTTCTTGTCTGCGACACCACCGAAACGAACCGGAATGTCGACCGTCCTGGAATTGGTATTATGTATGGCCCAGACGGCGAAATCAGTGTCACGGCCGACCTGGACCTCAACGGTCACCCCACCCTGCTCATAGTCCATGCGCCCAGGCGTGTACCGGGCGATGCAGTCACCGGCAGGCAGAGTCAGGCGAAGATTACCTCCCATACGGGGGAGATAGACACCAAACTCAGGCATGTCGGAGCAATCGACACGGAAACCGGAATGCGCACCGTAGAGTCCACGGTTGAAACGGGCCTGACCATTGACCGCGACAGCGGATAGTCCATCTGGACGGTAATGCGCCGGCCGCATCCCGGCATTAAGCATGAATAAAGTCTGGGATAGGAATAATAAGACTATACCGATTCGAAACATATTAATGTCTATGTGGTGAAAGAAATCTTAGAATTGTCAGATGATCAGGGAAGAGGCTTGATGCCTTCCCACTTCACGTTCCACTTACCGTTTTTCGGGAAGCCTGGATTGACTTCCTTATTGCCATCCCAACCGGCTGTCATCAGAGCCACAGCGGTAAGCAGACCGCCGTTACCGGGAAGATAGCAGCGAAGACGGCCGTCCTGATAGTTGTGGCCATTGGGAAGATAGGTGTTGGTGCGCTGATCCATCAGCAGAGCGTTTACGGCCTTTTCGGGATGACCCAGACGTGTCGCGTTCATGGCTGTTGTCGGGAAATCCCAGCCCCAGGTCTCGTCCCAGTTCCAGTTGGAATAAACCCAGTCGAAGGTATTGTCCATGATGTCGGGTTTCTCGAGACCGCTTGAAGGCAGTACGCCGACAGCCGCGAGCACAGCCATGTGGTCGGAAGTCAGACGTATGTTCGAATATGTGTCAGTAGCATTTTCGGCGGCGAGATAGAGGCTGTCCCTGGATGCAAGAGGCGAAAGGCCATCGATAATCTCATCCCAGAGGGCGACACGCGGCTCACCCTTGCGCTCACGCCATTTCTGGGCAGTCTGGAGCGCGAAGTGCCAGTATGAGAGTTCGAAAGGAGGATTGACTGTAGTTGAAGCCTTGAGGGTTTCCTGAGCGGGTATACAACCACGGAGAATCCAGCGGCCAGTCGAATCCTTCTCGGCAAAATCGGCCATGAACTCGGCGGTGCCCTGAACGAGAGGATAATATTTGTCAATCACGGCAGAATCGTTATCCGCACGATAGGCGAGTTCTGCAAGATAAATCAGATGAGGCTGCTGCCAGATGAGGAATGAGCCGACACTCGAAGGTGCTTCCTTGCCCGAAGGGTCGGTCATCTTCATCCAACGCAGACCCTTGAAACCCTGTCGGGCGGCAATGTCGCGGGCCACATCCTCTACCTCATGATACCAAGGCAAAGTACGGTTGAGCAGGTCCTCGTGACCGTATAGAGCGAACTGGGCCTGATGCCACCATATCATCTCCATGTGGAACTTGCCGAACCACGAATTGTAAGTAAGGCCAGTCTCCTGAGGAGGAGTATCACCGGCACACTGTATGGCAAGAAGATATTGCGAAAGGACAACACGACGCTCGAGTTCCTTGGCCCGGGGGTCAGTGCAATCACTGAAATCAACGACACCGCCTTTTGTCCAGAAATCCTTCCAATAATCTGCCGAGGATTTTTTTACCTCATCAAGAGGAAGGTTCGCGGCAAGCGGTTCAGACGTGGAATACTGGGCCGTAATGCTCCAATTGTCAGAACCCGGAGTCAGAACAAATGTATTTCGGCCCTGCATGGCAATCTTTGCTTTTCCGGTCCAGGTCAATGAAACATAATATGTTGTTGAGTCCAGAGTATGACGGAGTATTGCCGAATTACGGGTAGACTTTACAATCTCGGTAAGATGCGAGTCGTCTTTCGTCCAGTCGCAGCCATCATCGCAATGCTTTCCGGTGGGATAAGGCAAACGTAAAGCCACCGGTGTCCTGTTGGGGTTGGAGATGGATGCGGCGAATTCGTCAATGTTCGGATCAACATAAGAACGGACGGAAACGGGTTTGCCGTTAAGTTTGTAATCGGAACGAATCTCACCTCTCCACATGTCAAGTGTCTGGTCGATATCAGTAATCGATGCTGGATTCAGACCCAGGAAGCCTAAAGCGCCAAGATGCAGGCGATGCGGGTTCACACGGTACCAGTCAGAGGCAAATTTGTTTCGAGAATTGTCCTTGTACTGGATTGCATACAGTTCCTCTCTGCCTCGGCCAAAATCATAGGCACGCAGGGTTTCCTCAAACTTATAGTTTTCAGGATTTGCGAAACTGTGCCAACCCCAGTCGGACTGTGTGCCAAGAGGAACACCCTTGCTGTACAGTTCGGGGAAGGACTGCAGGCCAGTGACATCGACCGTAACGGCAAAGCCGCCGTTTCCTACAGAAAGCGAGGCAAGTGTATCGATTGATGTAACGTGAGGATTATTCCGCTCGACCAGAGCGTAGCGGTCGATTTTTCCGTCTGCAAAACATGTTCCCGAAACGAGGACAAGTGTCGCCAGAGATATATTCTTTAGTTTCATGATGAACTAGAAATCAAAGTTTTTTAAGGTTAGGAATTTTGTTGTTCAATACAAGGAGATTCAGTCCAGTTTGTAGACTTCTGTTCCGGCAAGAAGGAAGCAACCGGTTCCGTAGTCGTCGAAATCAGGCTTGGAATCGTAAGCGACGGGCTGACCGTCCTTGGGCTCCTTGCCTGTTCCCTGAACATATCCCAGATAACCGTTGGGGTGAACCGCGTCATTGACCATGGCGTTCCATGACTTGGCGATAATCGGCATATATTTGGCACGGTCAAGAATACCGTGACGCACACCCCAAGCCATGCCATAGACAAAGAGAGCGGTGCCTGTGATTTCCTTGCCCCCGAAGTTCGATGGGTCGTGCATGCTGACATTCCAGAAACCGTCCTCACGCATACATTTGACGGCGGCCGCACACATGTCCTGAAGATCCTTCACATAGACCGCACGGTGGGGATCGTCTGCCGGAATCTCGTCAAGAACGCGCACGAGTGCGGCTACTACCCAGCCGTTGCCACGGCTCCAGTAAAGGTTCTTCCCGTTAGGCTCCTTGTAAGGCGGCACGAAATCCTTGTCTCGCCACCACAGACCGTCCTTCTGGTTGTAAAGACCTCCTGCGAGTTGGTTACGTGTGTACTCGTACATCTTCCATGCCTTTTCGTTATAACGTGGATCACCTGTCACGCTGGACAGTTTTGCCAGCAGAGGCATACCCATCTGGATGGCGTCGATCCATGTCCAGTCATCGACCTGGGGCGTATTGACAAGCATATTCATGCAGGCCTTGGACTTGGTGAGCATCTTCGGCTCACCGGCAAGTCTATACATATCGACATAGGCCTGTCCGCAGGCATAGTTGTCAGCATTGCGAGTGTATGTCTCGCCACGGCGCATATCCCAGTTGAATCCATCTCCCCACTTATATACGTAATCGTAATAGCGGTTGTCTGGATAAATCGAATACAGAGCCATGAGACCCTCAAAATAGACGGCACGCGTCCATAGATTTGCCTCATACACTCTCTTGCGGCCCCAATAAGGTATTCCCAGGAGTGGATCAGGGTGATTCTTCAGGTAATAATCGTTTACCGTAATCAGAGTCTTTAGGATGTCGGCACGCGGAGGCAGTTTGTCCGACACCTCGGCAGTTTTTGCGGAAACCGACGCCGGGATAAGCATCAGTACAGCAAGAATAGATAGTGCAAGTTTCTTCATGTTATATTATTTTTATTGATTTTTCAAAAGGATATATTAAAGATTTCTCATGGGTATGAGCCTTACCGTGGAATTAAGTCCCGAAGGCACGACATCCCAGTCACCGAAACTGAATTCGCGGGCATTAGTGACACTGGCAATATTAGCGTTCTTGAATATGCGCCACTCGACCCCACGGCGCTCGTAATCGGCTATGCGGTTGGCATCAAGGTTTGTCACGTCAATATCTATTGTATTCTTTCCGGGGCGTAGGAATGAACCGATGGATAAACGGAAAGGAACACACCATGCCGTACCGGCATACTGTCCGTTGACATAAACCCGGGCAGTCTCACGAACGTCACCTAGGTCAATCACCCAGTCATCCGCGACAACTCCCGACGGCATCTCGAAGGTATTGGAGTATCGTCCAGTCCCACTGTTGACCTTCATGACTGAATCAGGCAGACTGGTCCATGCTGTCAGAGTATCGGTATTGAAAACACCAGCGACATGAGGATTGCTTCGTGTAAAAGATATTCTCCACCCATGGTCAAGAGCAACAGGTTCTCCGGCCACTTCCTGATAAATCCATGGGGTGCCGGATTCTAATTCAGGATAAGTCTTCAACAGAAGTGTCTCGCCCGGTTCAAGTTTAAGTCTGACCTCTGCTTTACCGGAAACATTCTGACGCAAATCGGCCATTCCTGATTTTCCTGTCAGTGGATCGAAAATGACGGCGGATTCTGCCGGCGTGGCCAGTTCTGCCCAGCCATCGAAAGGCCTGTTGCACAGCAGAGACAGGAAATAGTTGTATCCGCCCGCTTCGTTACGGCGCCGGATCATGCTCACGCCACTCTTGCGCAAAGGCTCAGCCATGACACCGGAAAAAGCAAGCGCCCCGGCAAAATCAGGAGCGAGAACAATTCTGCCTTTGCCGAAATCAACGACTTCAACACTGTCAATTGTTTTGGACGCAGAGACCGGAATCTTTGAGATTATGTCTGAAAACTCCTTTCGTCTGGATTCTATTTTCCCAAGGCCGGGGACATCCTGTGGAAGATTACCTACGAATATCAGCGAGGCGCCCCCGGAAGCCATGTCCAGCAATTTACGCAGAGTCTCAGGCTGCATCAGTCGTGTCGGCGGCACTATGACCGCACGGTAGTTGTTACCGCCACGCGATAGTATGCGTCCGTCGGACTGAACCGAAAGCGAGTCAATCAGGGCGTCCGAAAGATAATCCAAATCATAGCCCTCGGCAATAATGTCATTTACAGCCTTTTTAACGCCAGGCATTGTCTTGTACATGCTGTGTATGGCGAACATCAGGTACGGTTTATTCTGTACGTTGTTCCACAAATCCTCAATAGGAAAATATAGCAGAAAATCCGTATCCGGGTGTCCTGCTGAAAGGAAGGCCTGATTGCGTGTAAGATATTTCATCAAGCCTGGAGTATCTTCCCATAGAGCATTGGTCGGCGACATATTGATGGAGGCGTAGAACAGCCATCCGGGGAACTCAACGTCTTTAGGCGAGTATGGCGCACCGTGGAAATATATGTGGTTTACACCCGATGTCAACATCTGGTCCAGTTCGGGTTTGGCGCGAGACAGCGAGGTACGGAAATGTTCGGTCAGCCATGTTAGGCTCTCTGCAGAAGTCAGCGGCTTGCCGGCAATGTGCGCGGCTGATGATGCGAATTTGAGAACCGCTGGGTCGGCATCGCTCGGACGGGATGGACCGGGGTCTGCAAGTCCGGGGATGTCAAAGTCGCTCATGCCAAACGACTCGATTTCCGGAATATCGACGGCGGCGTACAGGTCAAGTATATTGGCGGGCGAACCATGGCTCTGATTACGTATCCTCGCTCCGTGACTATGCGCCCAGTCGTTCCAGACCCTGGTGAAATTCTCATATAGAATCCGCCCAAGTGTACGGCGGTAGTCCGCGAGTACACGACCGCGCAAATCCTTATCTTTGGTTATTGTAGTGTCGCCAATCAGTTCGGGGATGTATTCCTCGAGTTTATATCCGTTGTCTTTATGGAATTCATCAAGAAGGTTCCCGCTCCAGTCTGAACCGTATACCTCAAACGAGTCGTTAAAAAAGGTATTGGGTATAATGCCGTCCCGACCGGCAAATGCACGATCGAAGCGTGAAAGGTAATTCTTGATGGCTAACGAATCATAGTGATTGACTACAAGGCCCTCGCCACCCGGCGCAGCACGTTTCACCTGCTGGAAAGTGCGTCCCATGAATATCGCATAAATTTTCCAGTCGCGGCCTTTGGGTGCGCGCCATTTGAGAATGCCTTTTTTGGAATCAAAATATCGAGTGATGTCTTCCCGGCGATTTCCGCTTACAGCCATTACGCGCTGAAGGACGGCGACAGGCGGCTGCCTGGCGTCCCTGACTTTGAGCGGTTCTTCCAGTTTCTTGCCGCCTTCAAGATTCCATGATTCCACAATCAGTTTCGGAGCACTGTCGTCCACTGTCACTTCGGGGCCTCCGAATGGCCATCCTGTACCGTTGTTCATGTCAACCTGCAGTCCAAGCCTGCGGGCCTCGTCCGTAACATGACCCAGCATATCCATCCATCTTGACGATAGATACTGTATATCATTACTCTCGTTACCCTTAACACCATATATAGGTGTGATTTCAACACCGCCAAGGCCTTTTCGGGCAAACTCCTCGAGGTTATATGTCAGGCCAGTGGAATCAACGGCACTTCCATGCCACCACCAGCGCACAAATGGCCTGTTCTCGATTGTTTCCGGGTACCAGTCTGTCACACCTGCAAGCGCCGGACCGACAGAAGCGGCTATAGCCAAAGCAAGAGAATAAACCTTTGAGTTTCTCATGTCTAACAATTGGTTATGGGTTTATTTGCAAAATTACGAATTTTTTCAATTAAAGTGAGGTTTTCATTCTGAGTTTCCGCGTATTGAAACCCGGGGCCGATATAACAAGCACGACATCACCCGATTTGTCCCCTGACCTAAGAATCACTGAGCAGGTTCCATTATACAGGCGCCTTTGATTTCCGGTCATGGATTCTTCGCTGCAGATATCGCCGTTTACGACACCGACAATTTCCGCAGGTCCCTCAACGGCAAAACTTACTTCCGCGTCCTCACCCAAGACTTTCCTGCCCCTGGAGTCAACAGCCTCGACAACAATATGCTGAAGGTCTATGCCATCAGCCTTCCATTCAGGATTGTCCGATGTTACCCTAAGTGATTTTGCCTTTCCTGCTGTCTCAAGGGTATGCATGGCGACAGGTTTCTTGATTCCCTTGTGGTATGCGATTGCCTCAACTTTCCCAGGCTCCCATGTAATGGAATCCCAACGCATACGGTTACGCCTACGTGAATCGGTAGTGTCATTCTGACGTCGGCCAAGGCTTCTGCCGTTTACCAGCAGTTCAACTTCATCAGCGTTGGTATAAGTATATAGCGACAGGACCTGGCCGTCTTTCTGATTCCAGTTTTCAGTCAGTCTCTGTCCACCCATTTTCTCATCATTCCACATGGTAGATTCGGTATCCTCAACAACAGCAATATGCACCAGGGGTTCATCCGCCTTGAAGAAACTGCGCAGGAACCATGCACTGGGCTTTGGCTGAAGCGAGATGTCGAATACTCCCTGCGACCATCCTTTGGCAGGCCATCCGTTGCTTTCGCCGAGATAGTCTATCATCCCCCAGTAGGCCAGACCTACTACTCTGTCAAGGTCCATGTCGAAGAAGTTAGGACCCATATTGGAGGTATTTGCCTCGCTCTGATAAAAAATCATATGTGGAAAACGACGGCTGTCTCCGGGGAAATACATGTATCGGTAATTGTATGAGGCAATGTCTGTGACAAGAGCCAGTGGAGCGGGTATGGAATCCGTTGTCTCGCTGCGGCCACGGGGATGCATGGCAACAGTCACAGGTCGTCCAGTATCGTAACGGTTCAGCAAAATCTTCTGAAGTCTGTATGGTGTCACTCCCCAGTCAGCATAGGAAATATTCCACAGCAACTGCAGTTCGTTCCCAAGGCTCCACATTATAACTGATGGATGGTTGCGGTCACGCTTAATCCATTCCGGAACATCCTTCTGCCATTGCGCGTCCCAGTCCTTGCGGCCTCCACAATACTGTTTAAGCCATTTGTCATACAGTTCGTCAACTACAAGAATGCCGAGTTCATCACAGAGGTCAAGGAACGACTTGCTGTAAGGATTGTGGGATGTCCTGACATGATTGAAGCCGAAGGCCTTGAGCATCCTGAGTCTTTTCTCCATGGCTCGCGGATATGCGGCGGCTCCTAACGCGCCAAGTGTATGGTGGTTGGCAATACCTTTAAGAAGAGTCTTTCTGCCATTGAGTTTAAGGCCGAATTCAGGCGAGTATTCAATCTTGCGGATTCCAAACCGCTGTGACAGTTCATCAACCGGTTTTCCATCCTTGTCTAGCAATGTGAAAGTAGCGGTGTAAAGCGATGGCGATTCAATGTCCCATAAGGCCGGATTTTCTATAACAAGACTGTCGATACGGTATTCCTTTGTTTTCTGCCTAGATTTGAACGCGAGTTCCAAGGTGTCACAGTATACAAGCGTGCCCTGTGGACCGTTGATGCGTGCAGCGACATACATCTTTCCTGATTTACGGGACGAGTTGAATATCTCGGCCTGCAGTACGACCGATGCCTTGTCTGACGACACCTCTGGCGTAGTAATTCTGAAAGGATGACGGGTAAAGTGCATCGCAGGGTTCATAAGGACAATGTTGACATCGCGGTAAAGGCCGCCACCAGTGTACCAGCGTGAATTATCCGGTCTGCCTGTATCGGCCCTGACAGCAATTACATTCGGGCCGTCCCAGTTTAATAATTTTGTAATATCTGTCTCGAAACCCAGATAACCATAATCTGTACTTCCGGCCTTAACTCCATTGACCCATACATCCCCCACAAGCATTATGCCCTCAAAATCCAGAAGAATTATCTTATCCTTCCACTCTCCGGGCGCATAAAAAGTCTTTCTGTACCAACCCGTGACCGGTTCCTTGAAGGCTCGGGCACTCAGACGGCTTTTGACATTGGCGGCCGGATTATTCATATCCGGACGTTCATCCCGTCCGGGTTCGACCCAGGGCTGGGAAATCAGGAAATCGTGGGGAAGATTGACTTTTTCCCAGGCAGTGTCATCAAAGTCTTTGTCAAGGACTCCGACCGTATCGGTCCTGCTGAATAACCATCCACGGTTCAGATTAATTTTCAACCGCGTCTCTGACTTTACGCCAAGGGCATCTGTATTCTCAACCATCATGGTCGGAGTAATTCTATCTGCTAAAGAGAGATTAAATGAACCAGACAAAAAGACAGCCGCAATAAGCGAACCGAGTTTCAATGCTTTCATATAATTTCAGTTTCCCAGGAAATTAAGGTTTTGTTCGAATAAGAGCATTAAGGGAGAAAAATCCATGCAGTCGTTTTGCGAATACAAAGTTAAACAAAATTTATGGATTTACTAATCACGCGTGGTAATTACTTCAGATATATAATAATAACGCACCCCGGAAAGCGGACTGCTCCCGGGGTGACGTATATAAGTTATAAGACCAAGGACTATAGGGCGACCTTGAGGATTCTGGGTGCTACTCTCGCCGAAGACAGGTGCAGCAGCGATATGCCTGCTGGCAGACTCAGCCTCATTGTTGGGGACGTCACAGCCTGGGCGGAAAGAAGACGTCCGTAAACACTGTATACGCGGAGGATCGACCCGACGGCTTCGGGACTTACACTGAGTGTCGAGGTCATGGAATCATAAGTAAATTCACTAACCGCCGTGATATCGCTTACCCCCGCTCCGGAGAAATCGTTCGACATGGCTTCATCCATAAGAGAGGCTAGATAAACCTCAAGAGCGGTATATCCGTCAGCGTTAAGACGATTGTTGTCGGCGACATTAGGGTCAAGTCCGTTCTGAGTCTCCCACGCATCAGGCATACCGTCCTTGTCGCTATCGGCAGGAACTGTGTAGTCAGAGGGATAATCATAGAAACCTTCCGCATCAGTTTCCTTGTCGATGATGCCACGGTTGCTTCCAAGCGATGCGCCATAGGTCGTGCTGCCGTTCTTGACTTCCATGGCGATACGCTGCTCTACTTTGTCACGGTTGACAGTACCTGCATGTTCTACAACATATTCAAACGCATCGTTTGCATTCTGTGTGATGTTGAGCATGTAACGCTCGGGAACATAGGCACCTGTCGCACCTGCGGCCGAATGTTTATACCAGGGAGTGGCGGTAACAATACGCTGGTCCGCGCGAATCTGCGAGAGCGAGTAATGCTCGGCATTCATGCCTTTCCAGTTGTCAGCGGTCTCGGCTGGGAAATTCTCGGCGACATTGCCGTTGACGTACCATTTGGCAGGGCCCCATGAGGTTGCGCCCTCACGGGCATAACTTGAATTTACAAACCACAGTTCACTCTTGCTGGAATTGGCGCCCGGTTTGTAATAATTGTTCATGAAGTTGCACTCGTGAGCGGAGTTGAGTCCGTCATAGGATGAAACAGCCGCAGTATTCTCGCCGCCATAGCATCCTCCGCGTGAACCGTAGTTGTAGTTCACGTTGTTGGCATATTCCATGAATACAACGTTGTCGTCGCCACGCGCACCGTTGAAACGGGGCGAGCGCGAATTGTTGTGGGCGAGAAGGTTGTGATGGTATGTGGCAGGAGAACCGCCCCACTGGCAACCGTAACCGCGGGCACCTTTCGAGTGGCCTGCATTGTAGAGTCCCTCGTGGACGATGGAATGCTGAACTGTGAGGAAGTGGCTGTCGGCAGTATTCATGTTTTCTTCGACAGACCATCCGAATACGCAGTGGTCGAATATGAAGTTCGAGCAGTTCTCGGCACCGCAAGCATTCTCGGCAAGTATCTCGCCGGCCATGTTCTTCTGACCGATGCGGAAACGGACGTTACGGACAATGAAATTCTGCGAGCCGCCGAAGTTGACTTTGTTCCGGCTGATAAGTATGCCCTGGCCCGGGGCTGTCTGTCCGGCAATAGTGAAATCGGAACGGTTGACTCGGAGTTCGGACGCCAGCTGGATGTTTCCGCTTACAGCGAAGGTGATGGTTATAGGTTCGCCCTTATATTGCTGGAAAGCCCAGCGCAGTGTACCGGGAGTGTTGTCATCGGCAAGCGAAGTCACTGTAACGACCTTACCTCCTCGACCGCCGGTTGTATATTTGCCGAAGCCTTCAGCCGAGGGGAATGCGAGCATCGAACGTGCTGACGAAAGGCTGACGCGGGGCGACATGACGCCATGACGCGAGACGGAACGGACAGCATAATCAGCTGACGAGTCAAAATTATCAGTAAAGGAAGGCTCGCTTGTCATGGCAATGAATTCGCCATCCTTATATATAATGTATGCGGCCGCATCCGACTCCCAGTAAAAACCGTCGGGCGTAATCTCGAAATTGGAAGGTGCCGCGGCCCCCTGCAGGATTGAGGCGAAGTCGAAAGACACATTGCTATGTTTGCCGAAAAGGAACTCCGGATTCATATAGGCCTCGACTTCGGCATCGCTTGCCTGGTGTGAGAATGCGGCTCGGCCTGAGACATCTGCAAGGCTGCCGTCAGGATTGATGTTGCGGTATTCGTAGAGCGACGAACTGTTCTCGCTGCCGTTCCATGCGGTCCATCCGGCTTTTGAGATATGGTTTCCGAGGGTGCAGTTCATAAACATGGCACCCGATGTTTCCTTCCATGGACGGCCCAGAGTATAGGCTCCCGGAGCGACACCATCGTCTGCCGTGACGTTACACTTGTTGAAGAACAGACCTGGATAAAATTTCTCGGACGATAGTTCGGGATAGAGCACACGCGTCATGGGCATTCCGCTTTCTGCCGGAGCGGTAATATAACCGCCGCCCTTCACGCAGCGAATCTCACAGTTCTCGAACCATTCGAGACCTCCGTCATAGATAAAGTCGGTCGCACCGCTGACAGTGCAGTCCGTGAAGTAGCCGCGCGCGCCTACATTAGCCTTGTATGTATCCTGATATCCGGAAATGACACAGTTGTTGAAGATGTGTGCGTCGCCGGATGTGTACAAGGCTTCTGCCTGACCGTTATTGCCTGAGGTGTTGCGTATCGTCAGGCCCTGGGCATAGAAACGTTCGGTGAAGACATTCAGGGCGGCGCAATCATTATATGTTTTGTCTGACGAGCCGCCGCGGCTTACTGAAGACGTCAGTATCGTGGTTGCAGGGGCCTCGCCTATGAGACTGATGAAACTACCTGCACTTCCCTTTCGTCCGGCATATATGTTCTCTTCATATACACCCGGACGTATGTAGATAATACCTCGCGATCCTTCGGGAACAGCGTCGATCGCAGCCTGAACTGATGTATAGTTCCCTTTACCCCCCTGGTCTACAACATATGCAACGACAGGAGCATTCTCGTCCGGTGCGGGCTTTACTTTCGAATCCTGACTGTATCCGTACTGGCTGAGATCGGACAGTTCGCCGACGTCGCCCACCGGATTCTCAGTCGCGAAGCGAGCCTGCTCCGCAGTAATCTCGTCACCGAAAATCTGTATCTTGTGGACGCGCGGAGCCTGACGCTGGGCATTGGGGTCCGCATACTGGTTGAAGACAGCATCCTGAACAGGCGCACCCTGTATCTCGCCGTCCCACACACGCCACCTGATGGAAACATCATGGGCGTCAATCACATTCTCCATGAAGTAACCCTGGTCCGAGAATACGGTCCATCCCTGTTTCTGTTTTTCCGAGCCCATCCATACCAGAGGCTTCCATTCACCGTCACCGACCTTGTAGTCGCATTTGATGCCGCGTCCCCAGGAAGTCGAGGACCAGGACCACTGTACTCGCTCGACATAGGGAATATGGTCTATCTCTACCCAGCCGTGAAGCGACTTGCCGTTCTCTGCGGCATTACGGCACATCTGGACGAAGCCTGCCTCTCCGTGCGTTGGCTTCCCGTTGGCTCCGTAGGTTATGTTGTCTTCAAGATAATGTGTATGGCCTTGCACAGTCCAGTTGTTGTAATACTTCGCCTGGTTGCCGGAACATTTTTCGCCGAGATAATACTGGCGTGAGAATGCTGCGGTTGCACCAGCCAGACCGTTGTATGACTTGCGGGTTGCGAAGGTACAGTTATGGAACAGCACAGGATAGGTCACTGTGGTGCCGCCGTTTGCCGGTGTCTGCAGCACGGCATTCACATATCCTCCGTCAGACCACTCCGGACAGTCACGGCCTGTTTCCTTCTGCCAGGTCGACGGCCAGGTCTCGTCATTGAAATTAATGTCGATGATCTTAGGGAATGTCGATGAATTGCTCCATTGCTCTACCACCGATGGTGGATCGAGCGATCCCTCGATTGCCGCGAATCCTGACAACGGCAACAGCATGGCCGTAAGCGCGGTAAACATAGTGCATGATCTTAGGTTCATTGGTATGTTATTTATGATTGGTTATAAGATTTTTGCGCGGATGCATGGTATTGATTGTACAAAATTAGTATAAGTTTTTTAATAAAATGTGTAATTTTCATCCGAATAGGTGTAATTATTTGACTTTTTAATGCAAAAGCAGCGACCCTCCCGAGCCGCTGCTTCCTAAACCTATGATTCACTTATTTATGTTGTTGCTCTTTACGTTTAGCGTTGCAAAACTAATCAAAATTTATGACACTAAAAGTTAATCAGTGTTAAATTTAATGTTTAATAACAAATTTTTGCATAATAAAATATAAACGGTCTTTTCCTTTAGTTCCCACCGACCCTGTAATGGCTTGAAAATAACGGTTTTCACCAGAATCCACTTAAATAATGTATCAATTAATGGAATATTCTTATTTAGGTATAAGTTATGGATAAACATTTGCTTTGACTTTCTTTTTTTATCATCCTTAAGTTAATATATCGTTATTTTTCACTAAATTTGTCCCATAATATAAACCAAAACATCTTTAAGAATTCCTGCCGCGGCAGGTCCCCTAAAAAATTTAAATCATGAGACTTATTATCGAAAAAAACTACGATGAGGTTTCCCGTTGGGCCGCAAACTATGTAGCAGCACGCATCAACGAGGCTAAACCTACTGCCGAGCATCCTTTTGTTCTCGGCTGCCCTACCGGTAGTTCCCCCCTGGGCATGTATCGCGAACTCATCAGACTGAACAAGGCCGGCAAAGTCTCTTTCGAGAATGTGGTCACCTTCAACATGGACGAATATGTCGGTATTCCTCGTGACCACGAGCAGAGTTACCACACTTTCATGTGGACGAACTTCTTCAACCAGATAAACATCAAGCCCGAGAACGTCAATATCCTCAACGGCAACGCTCCCGATCCCGTCGAGGAATGCAAGCGCTATGAGGAGAAAATTGCCTCATACGGCGGAATTGACCTGTTCATGGGCGGTGTCGGTCCAGACGGTCATATCGCGTTCAACGAGCCCGGTTCCTCACTGACATCGCGTACACGAATGAAGACTCTTACCCAAGACACCATCATCGCCAACTCACGTTTCTTCGAGAACAATGTCGACCTCGTGCCCAAGACCGCGCTGACTGTCGGTGTCGGCACTGTTTGCGACGCCAAGAGCGTGCTTCTCATCGTCAACGGTCACAACAAGGCCCGCGCCCTGAAACACGGCGTCGAGGGCGGCATCTCCCAGATGTGGACAATTTCTGCCCTCCAGATGCACCCCAAGGCCATCATCGTTGCCGACGATGACGCCTGCGGCGAACTCAAGGTCCAGACCTACCGCTACTTCAAGGACATCGAGTCACACAACCTCGATCCCGATACCCAACTCTGACATACTGCGTACTATCCGAAAGATTAAATCCTCAGGCAACGTTCCGCTTAGTTCCGGACCTCTTGCCTGAGGTTATTTTCTAATTGAACTTTTCATTCCCGGGCTTGTTCTACTGATGGACTTGCTCCCGCCGACAATCATTTATTGAATACTACTCAACAACATAAAACACACTGCTATGACAACACCAGCAAAATCAATTAAAGGCACTCGCACCGAGGCACTTCTCGCCGCGTCATACATTGCCGAGTCAACAGCCTACACGCGCTATATGTACTATGCCAAACAGGCTGACAAAGACGGTTATCCCCCAATCGCCGTCATATTCGAATCCACCGCAAACAACGAGATGCACCATTCAAAGGTTTTCTTCAAGTTCCTCGAAGGCGGTCAGGTCTCAAACAGCGTAACGATTGATGCCGGAGTCATCGGAACCACCGCCGAGAACCTTAACACTGCGGCGACCGAGGAACTTCACGAGGGCGTCGAATTCTACACCAACGCCGCCAAGGTGGCACGCGAAGAGGGTTTCGACAAAATCGCCGAGGTATTCGACTCTATCGCAAAAGTCGAACTTTTCCACCGCGACCGCTTCCTCGAACTTCTCGATCAGGTCCAGAAGGGAACTGTATGGAAACGCGACCAACCTATCAGATGGCAGTGTCTTGTCTGCGGTTACATTTACGAAGGCACAGAACCCCCGACAGTATGCCCCGCCTGCTCGCACCCCTCGAAATTCTACATGGACATGTCTATGATGACCAATGCCCTTGTCGACTGAAGTCGTGCCTGACATATTCCTACAAAACAGAAACCTCAACTGCGGAATCCGCAGTTGAGGTTTCTTATGTTATTTATAATATATGGTGTATCAGTATACGCCCTGGCCCATCATGGCCTCGGCAACTTTCATGAATCCGGCGATGTTTGCACCCTTCATGTAGTTGATGTAGCCGTCAGCCTCGGTACCGTGGGCGACACACTGCTCATGGATGGACTTCATGATGTGGTGCAGACGGGCGTCTACCTCGTCGGCCGACCACTGCAGGTGCTCGGCGTTCTGACTCATCTCAAGGCCGGAGGTGGCGACACCGCCTGCGTTGACAGCCTTGCCGGGAGCGTAGGTGATGCGCGCTACCAGGAATGCGTCGATAGCCTCGGGAGTGCATCCCATGTTGGATACTTCGGCAACGAGCTTCACGCCGTTCGCAAGAATATGTTTGGCATCCTCGCCGTTAACCTCGTTCTGGGTTGCGCAGGGCAGGCAGATGTCGACTTTCTGTTCCCAGGGCTTGCGGCCTGCGTAGAATGTCGAGCCGGGGAACTTCTCCGCATAGGGTGCGACGACGTCGTTGCCCGATGCGCGGAGTTCGAGCATGTAGTTGATCTTCTCGGCGTCGAGGCCTGCGGGATCATAGATATAGCCGTCGGGGCCCGAGATTGTGACGACCTTGCCGCCGAGTTCGGTAGCCTTGAGGGCTGCGCCCCATGCCACGTTGCCGAAACCGGAGATGGCTATGGTCTTGCCCTTCACTTCCTCGCCCTTTGTTGCAAGGATGGACTGTACGAAGTACAGGGCGCCGAAACCGGTTGCCTCGGGACGTATCAGCGAGCCGCCGAACGACAGGCCCTTGCCGGTGAATGTGCCGGTGCACTGGCGTGAAAGTTTCTTGTACCAGCCGTACATGTAGCCTACCTCGCGTCCGCCTACGCCGATATCGCCGGCAGGGACGTCCTCATCGGGACCGAGGTTACGCCACAGTTCGGTGATGAAAGCCTGGCAGAAGCGCATGATCTCGCGGTCCGACTTGCCGCGGGGCGAGAAGTCTGAGCCGCCCTTGGCGCCGCCCATCGGGAGTGTGGTGAGTGCGTTCTTGAAGGTCTGCTCGAAACCGAGGAACTTCAGGATCGAGAGGTTGACCGATGCGTGGAAACGGATGCCGCCCTTGTACGGGCCGATGGCATTGTTGAACTGCACGCGGTAGCCTATGTTGTTCTGGACCTCGCCTTTGTCATCGAGCCAGGTGACGCGGAACGTGAAGATGCGGTCAGGCTCGACCATGCGCTCTACGATTTTGTTGCGCTCGAATTCGGGGTGCTGATTGTAAACTTCTTCTACCGACATGAGGACCTCGCGTACGGCCTGAAGATACTCTTTTTCGCCCGGATGTTTGACTTCCAGGTCAGTCATTATCTTATTAATGTCCATGATAAAAATATTTTATGGGAGTATGGTCTATGAATGAGTTTTTTATTTTAATGTAGTCGTTTTATGTAATGGTATAGTTTTAGGTGTTATTTGTATCTTTCAACGGCAAATTTACACAAATAAGCGCTCACAACAAGTTTTTAACTTGGAAATTTGCGCAAATTTCCGTTAAAAAACATTAAAACCTTGACACCGTTCACCCTACCCCTTTACAATGCGAATTCCATCCCCGCACTGTATGATTATATAACAATGTTAAATAACATGTTCTGTCTGCAGAAACCGTGAATGATTAGCCCTAATTTTTTAGAGTTACTTAATTTTAAGAGTTACTTGACAATTCAATTAAAAAATATTACTAAATTTGCGCTAAATTACGCCTGATTAGGGCAAGATTGAATAGTCGCTTATTTTTTGTAGAGATTCTTCGCTTGACTGCGGTAATTAATCTGACCGATGAAATATTTTGGCGCACATGTATCCGCTATGCCGGACGTTAGTTATAGCCCTCTTTATGCTCAGGCTTTGGGTGCTATGGCTTTCGCCATGTTTACGGCCGAGGAGAATTCGTTCCGCCCCGTGGACATTCCCGACGACATCGCGGAGAAATTCCGCTCAACATGCAGTTTGTGCGGCTATACTCCTGACCGGATTTTACCCCATGCGGGCTTCATGATGAACTGTGCGGCCCCTGACAGGCGCAAGCATGCTTTCGCCACGGCCATGCTTCGCGCCGAATTCAGCCGCGCGGCCCGGCTTGGCCTGACGATGGTGAATTTTCATCCGGGCTCGACGCTGGGTGCTGTTAGCGATGACGAGGGCTGCCGCCTCGTGGCCGGGGCCATAAACTCGGCTCTTGACAAAACTGAAGGCGTCACCGCCGTTATCGAGAACATGGCCGGACAGGGAAGCGTCCTGGGGCGCTCCCTCGAGCAGATTGCCGCAATGATAGATTTGGTCGAGGACAAGTCGCGCGTCGGATTCTGCATAGACACCTGCCACGCCTTCGCCGCCGGATACGACATCTCCACGCCCGAAGGCCTGCAGGACTTTGTCGGGCAGATTGACTCTGTCATTGGCCTTCGCTACCTCCGCGCCATGCACCTCAACGACTCGAGGAAGGCCTGTGGCCTGCATATCGACCGGCACGAGTCCATTGGCCGCGGCGAGATTGGCGCCGAATCATTCCGCCTCCTTGCCGGAGACCCGCGTTTCGACGGCATACCACTCATTCTCGAGACTCCCGACGAGTCTGTCTGGAAGGACGAGATATCCCTCCTCGAATCCTGGTCAGACAATAAGGAATAACATATAAAATAACATCATAACTTACTTGCCAACACCATGAACAACAAACCCAATCTCGGTTTTTGGAAACTGTGGAACCTTAGTTTCGGTTTCTTCGGCGTTCAGATTGCCTACGCGCTACAGAGCGCCCAGGTCAGCCGAATTTTCTCGACAATCGGCGCCGATCCCCACGATCTGAGTTACTTCTGGATTCTCCCTCCCCTCATGGGCCTCATCGTGCAGCCCATTGTCGGCTCTGCCAGCGACCGCACCTGGAACCGTTTCGGACGCCGCCTCCCATATCTGCTTATCGGCGCGGCTGTTGCCATCATCGTCATGTGCTTCCTGCCCAACGCGGGCTCGCTCGGTCTCACCGTCAGTTCCGCCATCATCTTCGGCCTGATCATGCTCATGTTCCTTGACACGTCCATCAACATGGCCATGCAGCCCTTCAAGATGCTCGTCGGCGACTTTGTCAACGAGAAGCAGAAGGGCCTCGCCTACTCCATCCAGTCCTTCCTCTGCAACGCCGGCTCGGTCGTCGGTTACATCGCTCCCATCATCCTCGCCATGTTCCTTTCGAACACCGCCCCCGTCGGCGAGGTTCCCGCCACCGTCACCTGGTCCTTCTACATCGGCGCCATCATCCTCGCCCTCTGCGTGGTCTACACCTTCGCCAAGGTCAAGGAGATGCCCCCCGCCGAATACGCCCGCTATCACGGCATTGACACAGAGACCGCGAAGAAGTCCTCCGAGAAGAATGAGGGCATGTTCCGCCTTCTCGTTAAGGCACCCAAGGTCTTCTGGACCGTCGGCCTCGTCCAGTTCTTCTGCTGGTCGGCCTTCCTCTTCATGTGGTCCTACTCCACCGACGCCATCGCCAACAACTCGTTCCACGCTCCCTCCGTCGAGAAGGTCGACGGTCTTGAGATTGACGGCAAGGCTTATGCAGACAAGTATCTCTACAACGGCGAGACACCCGTCATCGACAATGGCCGCCTCGCCCTCGGCGGCGTCATGATCAACGGCAGCGTGATGGCCGTCGACACCCTCGGTGTCGGAAATGTCGGTTACGTTTCCGGCGGCGACGTCGTCTACAACGACGGCAAGGCTGTCGTCGCTCCCGACCGTGGCCTTATCGCCAAGGCCGGCTCGACGGTCTCCGTAAACGGCCGCGACACCGTCCTCACCGAGGACGCCTTCACCGTATCGGCCCTCTCGCTCGTGAAGAACGGCGACAGACTTACCCTAGCCCACATCGCCACTGTCGAGCCTACTACCGGCAAACTCGCCCTCGAGCAGACCGAGGACATCACCGTCGCCGACATCGCCAACATCCGGCCCATCACCAGCACCGTGCTAAACGCCGCCTCCAAGGAGTATCAGGATGCCGGCGACTGGAACGGCGTCCTCCTCGCCATCCAGGCCATCGCCGCAGTCCTCTGGGCCGCAGTCCTCTCCCTCTTCCGCAACCGCAAGGTCGGCTACTCTCTCTCGTTGCTCATCGGCGCCGTAGGGTTCATCTCCGTATTCTTCATAACCAACAAGTACGCCCTCGGCGTAAGTTACGCCCTCATGGGCTGCGCATGGTCCGCAATGCTCGCCATGCCCTTCACTATCCTCACCAACGCCCTCTCCGGCTCCCACATCGGCACCTACCTCGGCCTCTTCAACTGCACAATATGCCTCCCGCAGATCATCGCAGCCATCTGCGGCGGCATGCTCCTCAAGGCACTTCCCGAGGCAGCCAACGGCGCCCCCAACACCGTCCTGATGCTCGTTGCCTCCGGCATCCTGCTACTCCTCGGCTCACTCGCCGTCTGGATTATCAAGGAAACCTACGGCTCCGCCTCCCAGTCCGGCAAACAATCCCCCTCCGACGTAGTCGAAGCCATGGACGCCACCGAAATGTCCACCTCCTCCCTCTCATAAACATGAAGTGGCGGCATCCTTCCGCCCGAATCCTCCCTTCACGCCCCGCGCCCACCCGCGGGGCGTACTTTTTCCCACCCCCGTGATTAATCGTGATTTTTCTCGTTAACTCCAACAATTCTTCCGACAAAATCCCCTTCCCTTCAAACGATTTAGCAGCCGAAATAACCCCAATAACCGAAATAACTTTGGTTACCCTAATAACTCTGATACACTATTCTCAAATTTCTTGCACATTAACAAATAACATCTTATATTTGTGATTGTAAATATGCAATCTCCTCACAGGCGCTGTTTTTCGTTTAACCCCAAACCGTGAACAATTATGCTGACTACACGAAAACGACTTCTCTTTATCGCCACTGTCGCTTTATGTGGATTTTCAGTCAACGCAACTTCCGTCGTATCCCGTCCTGTCAATGTCCCGGACACGGTTGAGATATTGGAAGTTTATGAGGATAACGGTAAATGGGGCTATATTGGCAGATCCGCAAACCAATCCTTTCTTACAAAAATTATACCTTGTGTATATGATGATGCTTCGGATTTTTCCGAAGGCTTGGCTGCGGTGAAACTTAATGGGAAATATGGTTATATTGATGAAAACGGTAAAGAAGTTATTCCATTTAAATATGATGATGCGCATGAATTCAGCGAAGGTCTGGCTAAAGTAATGTTAAAAGATAAATATGGCTTTATTAATAAATCTGGCGAAGAAGTTGTCCCATTGAAATATGATTATGTTTCCTGTTATTTTGCTAATGGACTGGTCGCAGTTCGATCAGACGGCAAATGGGGATTTGTGGATGAAACCGGAAAAGAACTTATTCCTTTGATATATGACTACGCAAATAGTTTCGGCGGTGATTTGGCATGGGTAAAATTGAACGGCAAATATGGCTTTATTGATAGAACGGGAAAGGAAGTCGTTCCGGTGATATACGATAGAGTGGCGGATTTTTTTGGTAAATTGAGGGCAATAAAGTCAAATGGAAAATGGGCCCTGATTGACAACTCAGGCAAAGAAATTTTTCCTCCGAAATATGATGATATAGATTTGTTGTCGAGCGATTTTGCAAAAGTTGGTTTAGACGGTAAATATGGAATTATTGACAGATTCGGTAATCAGGTAATTCCAACTGAATACGATGAAATCGGCTTCGTTTGGAATGATTTTGTTCGTAAAGATTTCGTCAGAGTCAGGCTAAACGGAAAGTATGGCTTTGTTGATAAAGCCGGCCATGAGATTGTCGCCCCAAAATATGATGACGCATGGGATTTCTGTGACGGCTTTTCGAGAGTTATGTCAAATGGCAAATGTGGTTATATTGATGAATCCGGCAAGGAAGTCATCCCTTTGCGATATGATCATGCATCTTTTTTTAGCGATGGTTTTGCAGGGGTTGAGTTAAATGGCAAATGGACTTTTATTGACACATCCGGCAAAGAACTTTTCCCTCCGAAGTATGATGATATATGGTCATTTTCTGAAGGAATCGCAAGGGTTAAGTTAAAAACTAAGTATGGATATATTGATACATCCGGTAAGGAAATCGTTCCTCCAAGATATTTCAAAGCAGGGAATTTTTCTAAAGGAATTGCAGAAGTCAGATTAAATGACAAATACGGCTATATTGACAAATCCGGAAAGGAAATCATACCGGTGAAATATGATCAGATATGGTTTTATTCTGATGGTAAGGGACAAATTATGTTAAACGACAAATATGGATGTGTAGACAGAAGCGGTCGGGTAATCGTCCCCCCTATATATGATTACTTGTTTACTTTTTCCGAAGGCTTGGCCCCTGTTGGAATAAATGATAAAAATGGTTATATCGACGAATCTGGTAAGGAGGTTATCCCTTTGATCTATGAGAGTGTCGCTCCGTTTACCGATGGTTTAGCCGCTGTTTGCTTAAATGATAAATGGGGTTTTATTGATCATTCCGGAAAGGTGATTATCCCGTTTGATTATGATGACGTATGTTATTTTCATAATGGGAAAGCGTATGTTGAACAGAATGGCGAATGGTTCCACATCGACCGGAACGGCAGCCGCCTGCCCCTTCCGAATGAATAATCACTCGAGCCTCCCCAAAAAAATTCGCAAATCATCCCTCTGACTTAACACCTATTTTTCTTTTTCCCATTTCCCAAATATTTCGTAACTTTGCACCCTATAAACTAAGGTCCATATATTCAAAGGCCCGAAAACTAATCCCTAACTGATTATGTCCACTAATAAAAAGATTGCAAGCGCACTTATTTCCGTCTACAACAAAGACGGTCTCGAAGAAATGCTATCCTTACTTGACAGCAACGGAGTTAAATTTATTTCCACCGGCGGTACCCGCCATTTCATCGAAAGCCTCGGCTACGAGTGTGCTGCCGTCGAGGACATAACCGCATATCCATCGATTTTCGGTGGACGTGTCAAGACCCTCCATCCCAAGATCTTCGGCGGAATCCTCAACCGCCGTGACAACGCCACCGACCGTCAGGAAGTATTCTCATACCGCATCGAGCCCATCGATCTTGTTGTAGTCGACCTCTACCCCTTCGAGGACACCCTCGCTTCGGGTGCCTCACACGCCGACATCATCGAGAAAATCGACATAGGCGGCATCTCTCTTATCCGTGCCGCCGCCAAAAACTACAAGGACGTCGTAATCGTCCCCTCCAAGGCCCAGTACGCCACACTATGCAACATCCTTAAGGAGCAGGGCGCCGAGACCACCGAGGAACAGCGTCTCAGCCTCGCCCGCGACGCTTTCGCCGTATCGAGCCGCTACGACGCCGCCATCTTCAACTACTTCGACTCGACCGTAAGCGAGAATCCAACCGCACTCCGCCTCGCTGTCGACGGCGAGATGCACCTGCGCTACGGCGAGAACCCTCACCAGAAAGGCTGCTTCTTCGGTCACTTCGACGAAATGTTCGACAAACTCCACGGCAAGGAAATCTCCTACAACAATCTCCTGGACATCGACGCCGCTACCGCTCTCATCCACGAATTCAAGGACAGCGACCCCACAGTCGCCATCCTCAAGCATAACAACCCATGCGGCCTCGCCGTCCGCCCCACCCTTGCCGAAGCCTGGGAGAAAGCCCTCGCCGGCGACCCCGTGTCGGCCTTCGGCGGCATCATCGTCGCCAACCGTCCCGTCGACGCAGCCACAGCCGAACTCATGGGCAAGATCTTCTTCGAGGTTGTCATCGCCCCGGCCTATGAGCCCGCCGCCCTCGAGATCCTCGAGCAGAAGAAAAACCGCATCATCCTTGTCCAGAAGAAGGACAACGACGCCGCACGCAGCGTCCGCACACTGCTTAACGGCGCCCTCGTCCAGGACAAGGACTCCCGCCGCGAGACTCCCGCCGACCTCACCGTCGTGACCGAAATCGCTCCTGACGCCGCCCAGGTCGACGACATGCTCTTCGCCAACATCCTCGTCAAGCACTCGAAGTCGAATGCCATCGTCCTCGCCAAGGACAACATGCTCCTCTCCTCGGGCATCGGCCAGACCTCGCGTGTAGACGCCCTCAAGCAGGCCATCGCCAAGGCCGGTGAACTCGGCCACGACCTCCACGGCGCTGTCTTGGCCTCGGATGCCTTCTTCCCCTTCGACGACTGCGTCCGCATCGCCGCAGCCGCTGGCATCACCTCCGTCATCCAGCCCGGCGGTTCAATCCGCGACAACGACTCAGTCGTCGCCGCCAACGAACTCCACCTCGCCATGGTGACCACCGGCATACGCCACTTCCACCATTGATCCGTCCCCGGGGCAATAACAGCCCCAATCTCTCCGTTATATATTTTCAGACTTTTTAGATTACACATTTTCTTAAATAAGCAAATTCAGAAATGAGCCTTTTCTCACTCACCAAAGAAATCGCCATTGACCTCGGTACTGCCAATACCGTCATCATACATAATGACAAGATTGTCATCAACGAGCCTTCGATTGTCGCTCTCGACAAGCGCACCGACAAACTCATCGCCGTCGGCAACGAGGCCCAGTTGATGCAGGGCAAGGAGAACGAGCGCATCCGCACCGTCCGTCCTCTACGCCAGGGCGTCATCGCCGACTTCAACGCCGCCGAACTCATGATCCGCGGCCTCATCAAGAAAGCCAGCAGCAAGTCGAAATGGTTCTCGCCCTCGCTGCGCATGGTCGTAGGCATCCCCTCCGGCTCGACCGAAGTCGAGATCCGCGCCGTCCGCGACTCATCCGAGCACGCCGGCGGTCGTGATGTCTACATGGTCTACGAACCCATGGCTGCCGCCCTCGGCATCGGCCTCGACGTCGAGGCTCCCGAAGGCAACATGATCGTCGACATAGGCGGCGGCACAACCGAGATTGCCGTCATCTCGCTCGGCGGCATCGTCTCGAACAAGTCAATCCAGATTGCAGGCGACGATCTTACCGACGATATCCTCAACCACATGAAGCGCGCCCACAACGTCCGCGTAGGCGAGCGCACCGCCGAGGAAATCAAGAAGAATGTCGGCTCGGCCCTCGTCGAACTCGACAACCCGCCAGAAGACTTCATTGTCCACGGCCCCAACCAGATGACAGCCCTCCCCATGGAGGTCCCCGTCTCCTATCAGGAAATCTGCCACTGCATCGAGAAGTCAATCCAGAAGATTGAGGCCGCAGTACTAGGCGCTCTCGAGCAGACTCCTCCCGAACTCTATGCCGACATCGTACGCAACGGCATATATCTCGCCGGCGGCGGCGCCCTCCTGCGCGGTCTCGACAAACGCCTCACCGACAAGATCGGCATCCAGTTCCACATCGCCGAGGATCCCCTCCTCTCCGTGGCAAAGGGTACCGGCGTCGCTCTCAAGAACGTCGACAAATTCTCCTTCCTCATCCGCTGATGACAGCGGTATGAGGGCCGGGTTTTAAAGTTTAAATCTGACCCCGCGTAGTTGCACCGTGTCATCACACGGTGTTGCCTCGCGACACTAAAAGCATTAGGACAGTTGTGAAAGAACTGCTGAACTATTTTGTACGCAACAGTAAGTGGCTGGTGTTCCTTATCTATGTGACCATCAGTTGCCTTCTGTTTTTTAAAAGCAACCCCTATCAGCAGTACGTCTACCTCACCTCGGCAGGCTCGGTCTCGTCGGCCATCTACGGCATGACCAGCAGCGTAACGTCCTACTTTAACCTCCACGAGAACAACGAGGACCTCAATCGGCGCAACGCCGAACTTCAGGGCGAGGTGCTCGCGCTCCGTCAGCAACTGATGCGCCTCGAGGAAGCGGTCACCCCGACCTCTCCTGCCCTCAACGACTCGACCGGACGCTTCCGCATCGTCACCGCCCACGTCATCAACAACTCGGTCATGCGACCCAACAACTACATCACCATCAACCGTGGCTCGGCTGACGGCATCGCCCCCGAGATGGGCGTCATCGACCAGAACGGCGTCGTTGGCGTGGTCAACATCGTGGGCGAGCACAACTCGCGCCTCATCTCGCTGCTGAATCCCCATCTTCGCCTGTCGTGCAAACTCAAGAACAACGATGCCTTCGGCTCGCTGGTCTGGGACGGACAGGACCCCCGCTACGCTTTACTTGAGGAACTTCCCCGCCACACAGTCTTCCATCCCGGTGACACAGTGGTGACCTCAGGCTTCTCGACCGTCTTTCCTCCAGGCATTCCCGTCGGCATCGTCGAGAAGGACGACAAGGACCACAACCAGAATTTCTTCACCCTGAAGGTTCGCCTGATGAGCGACTTCTCGACGCTGAACAATGTACAGGTCGTCATCAACAGCGAGGCTCCCGAAATCCGCAGAATCGAGGCCGAGAACGACAAGGCAGAAAGCGACGGTCCCGACAACTGATCCTCCTCTAGACACACTCTCTTATTCCTCTCCTCTAAAAATCGACTAAGCGCCCTCTCCTCAAAAAAACGCTGACATAAAAAGACAATGACGAAAACCATACTCAACTTTGCCGTTCTGTTTATCGCACTTGTGCTGGCTCAGGCTGTCATTTTCAACAACCTGATTCTGTTCAACACGGCCATCGCCCTGGTTTTCATCTACCTCATCATTATCCTTCCGCCGACCACATCAGCCAACGTCGCAATGACCACGGGCTTTTTCCTTGGCCTCAGCGTCGATGTGTTCAGCGACACTCCCGGACTGAACGCCCTGTCGTGTACCATCCTCGCCTTTGTGCGCAGGCCTATCTACCACCTGTATATGCCCCGCGAGGAGGAAGCAGCAGTCCAGCGTCCCGGCCTCAAGTCAATGGGCTTCGCCTCGTTCATGAAGTATGCCCTGACCATGACCCTGATCTACTGCTTCTGCGTGTTCACGCTTGAGGCATTATCCTTCTTCAACATCCAGCGTCTGTTACTGCGCATCGCCGCATCTACACTCTACACACTTGTTTTCGTTTACGCTTTTGATTCTTTATCACTAAGCCGCCGTGAGAAAAAACTATAATTATGCCAAACGCCGATATGTCATCGGCGGCTTCATAGTGCTGATTGCGTTAATCTACGGCTGGAAACTTTTCGACCTTCAGATTAACGACTCGACATACAAGAACTCGGCTGACAATAACGCCTTCCTGAAAAAGACCATCTATCCCTCGCGCGGCCTCATCTACGACCGAAACGGCGAACTTGTGGTCTTCAATCAGCCGGCCTACGACGTCATGCTCGTGCCTCGCGACGTCAAGGAGTTCGATACGCTCGACTTCTGCAACACACTCGGAATAACCAAAGAGAAACTCGACAAGCGCTTCGCTGACATGCGCGACAAGCGCCTCAACCCCGGCTACTCGTCATACACCCCCCAGATTCTCATCACCCACCTCTCGCCCGAGGAGTACGGACGCATCCAGGAGAAACTTTACCGTTTCCCGGGATTCTTCATACAGAAGCGCATCCAGCGCCAGTACAACACTACCACTGCGGGTAACCTTCTGGGCAATATCCGCGAGGTGAACGCCCAGGACATCGAGAACGACAGTTATTACTCGCCGGGCGACTACACCGGTGACCTCGGCATCGAGCGCTCCTACGAGCCTTACCTGCGCGGACAGAAAGGCATGGAGATACTGATTCGCGACGCACACGGACGCATTCAGGGCAAGTATGAAAACGGTGCGCGTGACATCGCGCCCATCTCGGGACGCGACCTGAAACTCGCCATCGACATCAAACTCCAGCAGTATGCCGAGTCGCTCATGGTCGGCAAGCACGGCGCAGTTGTCGCCATCGAGCCTTCCACGGGCGAGATTCTCTGTCTCGTCTCCGCGCCGACCTACGACCCGTCGCTGCTCATCGGCCGCCAGCGCGGAAAGAACTATCGCAAACTCGTTAACGATCCCGAGCACCCGTTGTTCGACCGCGCGCTCATGGGTTCGTATCCTCCCGGCTCGACCTTCAAGCCCTCGCAAGGCCTGATTCTACTGCAGGAAGGTATCATTTCCGAGGGGACGGCCTTCCCCTGCCATCACGGCTACATCAACGGCGGACTGCGTGTGGGATGCCACGCCCACGGCTCTCCCCTAGCCCTCAAGCCTGCGCTGCAGACTTCGTGCAACGCCTATTTCTGCTGGGGCTTCAAATACATGATTGACAAACGCTCGAAGTACGGCACGTCGGCCAACGCCTTCGAGACATGGAAAAAGCATCTCGTGTCTATGGGTTACGGCTACAGGCTCGGCGTAGACCTGCCGGGCGAGAGCCGAGGATTCATACCAAACGAGATTTTCTATAACAAGGTTTACGGCGAAGGACGATGGAGCGCAAACACCATCATCTCCGTATCTATCGGTCAGGGCGAGATTCTGGCCTCGCCCATCCAGATAGCCAACCTCTGCGCCACCATCGCAAACCGAGGATGGTTCATAACGCCGCATGTCGTGAAGTCCATTCAGGACACTGTCATGCCGGCTGACCTTCTGAAGAAACGCTATCCGACCGTTGACGCCAAGTACTATCCGACCATCGCGGAGGGTATGCGCATGGCCGTGACAGGCGGCACCTGCCGTCGCGCCGCGCTGCCCGACATCGAGGTCGCCGGCAAAACCGGCACGGCCCAGAACCCTCACGGCAAGGACCACTCGGCGTTCATGGGCTTCGCTCCATACAACGACCCGAAAATCGCAGTCTGCGTATACGTCGAAAACGCAGGCTTTGGAGCGACCTTCGGCGTCCCCATCGGCTCCCTCGTCATGGAGAAATACCTGAAGGGCGAAATCTCTGAGTCTAGAAAGTACATGGAGGAGCAGATGATGACAACACATCTCTCGTACGCGACCGGACCTAACAAAAGTTCGCCCTCGCGAAAGAAGACATCCTCCGCGAAGAAGAAAGAAGCCGAGCCCGCGCCCTCCGAGAAAAAAACAGAACCAACGTCTGAAGAGAACCAGACCCCAAACGATAATTAGACTCCGCACCTTCCGGTGCCCCAAGACTGAAATTTTATGCTACAGCGACGAATCGACGCAGGACAGATATTCCGCAATCTCGACTGGTTCACCATAGTGCTCTATCTGCTGATGGTGGCTGCCGGCGTCATTTCCATCTACGCGGCAAGTTATGATTATGACAACGCCGCTATGCTCGACTTCAACGAGTTCTCGGGCAAGCAGGCTCTGTGGATCAGTCTATCGCTCTGCATAGGTTTCATTATCTTGCTGATTGACACGCGAATGTACGAGGCTTATGCCTACCCGATTTATGTCCTGGTGGTGGCGTTGCTTCTGGTAACGCCATTCCTGGCGCCTGACATCAAGGGCTCGCGGTCCTGGCTTGTCTTCGGTCCGGTGTCACTGCAGCCGGCGGAGTTCGCCAAGTTCGCCACGGCGCTCGCACTGGCCAAGTTGTTCAGCACATATAATTTCGTACTCAATGCCAAGCCGTCAAACTACGCCAAGGCGATAGGCATCATCATTCTGCCCATCGTCCTTATCCTCGCACAGAAGGAGACCGGTTCGGCGCTGACATTCCTGGCCCTGTTCTTCGTGCTTTACCGCGAGGGCATGAGCGGACTGATTTTGTTCGCCGCGCTTTTCGCCGTCATTATCTTCGTCGTGGCTATCAAATTCACGACGCCGATTATAATGGGAATGGCCGCGGGACAATTCTGGATTCTTGCCTCAGTACTCGGAATAATATTGGTGATGCTGTTCATCTACAACAAGCGATGGGTTGTAGTCCGCAACATCCTCTGCGCATACGCGGCCTTCATCTTGATTCTCGTTGCCCTGATTCATCTGTTCCACGTCCGCGTCAACGGCATGCCCGTGATGCTCACTTTCATATTCGCGGTGTGCGGCTACCTCGTTTTTGAGGCGCTTCACAAGAGACAGTTCAGGCTGTATGTGCCGGTAGCAACGGCCGTGCTTTCGGTGGCGTTCATGTTCTCGGTGAACTTTGCGTTCGACCATCTGCAACCCCACCAGCAACTGCGCATCAAGGTTGTCCTTGGCCTGGAGGAGGACCTGCGCGGCGCGGGATACAATGTTAACCAGTCGAAGATAGCCATCGGTTCGGGCGGTCTGACCGGAAAGGGCTTTCTCAACGGCACGCAGACCAAACTCAAATACGTGCCTGAGCAGCACACCGACTTCATTTTCTGCACCATAGGCGAGGAAGAGGGTTTTGTCGGTTCAACGATAGTGATGGCGCTGTTCGTGGCTCTGATTCTGCGCGTAATGTATATTTCGGAAAGGCAGACAACAACCTTCGGGCGCGTCTATGGCTACTGCGTCGCGTCCTATCTGATATTCCACTTCTGCATCAACATCGGCATGGTTATCGGCCTATGTCCCGTGATAGGCATTCCCCTGCCCTTCTTCAGTTACGGCGGCTCGTCGCTCTGGGGCTTCACCATCCTGCTGTTCATTCTGCTGCGACTTGACAGCGCACGCAAGCAGCGTATCGTCTGAGAAGCGACACGAAATGAAAATTATGTTATGTTTGTGGCACTGAGGCCGTTCGTGTGATGAGAAAATGCCCCGCGGCATTTCCCGGCATAAAATGGATTATAGTGGGCCGGTGAATTTTCTGATTGGGTTGCCTCTTTCAAGTGTGTTGTGGTTGTTCCATCGCTTGGATTGTGAATCGGCTTTTATCTTTTCATTCTGTTGATGCAGTTTTAGGAGGAGTCGTTCTCGTGCAAGTGTTTTGTTTTGGTATTGAGAACGTTCGTCTGAACATCTGACGGACAGTCCAGTGGGGACATGTATTGCCCGAACCGTTGTTTCAACTTTGTTGACGTTCTGCCCTCCTTTGCCTCCTGAACAGCAGGTTTCATAAGTGATGTCAGAGTCATAGACCTCCGGAAGTTCAATTTCGTCAAAAAAGTTGACGCCTACAAACCAATTACTTCGTTTATGGCCGAGACGAAAGGGATTCTTTGTGGAACGCCACTGTACTGTTCCTTGCCATTTGCTGACAACATTATGTGGAATAGTTGACTCTGTAGCGAATGTCATCGACATGCAGCAACCATCGACCTGATTATGTGGCTCGGAATCAATAAGTTTAAGTCCAGGGATTGCCCTGAGCAATTCGCGAGCGACGAGAACGACTGTCCTGGCGCATTCTACGGGACCGCGACCGGCTGTGATTTGAACAAATGTCTTCATTTACCGATGTCTTTGATATTGAGTTTCGGGATAACCCGCTCTATGATCTCAACTGTCGGCTTAATCAGTTCAAGGATTTCATCAGCCGGCTTATAAGCCATAGGGGATTCATCAAGTGTCCCTTCGCATATGGAAGTTGAGAAAATACCGGACATAGTTTCCCTGAAATCAGACAGTGATATCTCTTTCTTAGCCTGAGTGCGGCTCATGAGACGTCCGGCGCCATGAGGTGCCGTATTAAGCCATTGAGGATTGCCCATTCCGATACAGATTGCTGTTCCATCACGCATATTCATAGGGATTACCACTTTTTTACCTTCTGAGGCGTCAATTGCTCCCTTGCGGAGCATAGGAATTTCTTCTGTAACAGATATGTAGTTATGAGAAGTTATGATGGACTCAGTACATTTAGCCTTGCATAATTTTAGTAAAATTGCAAAAATGCGTTCACGGATAATCTGATGATTATAGAGCGCATATGCCTGAGCGATTACCATATCGGAAAGATATCCAATTAAAGAATCGCCCCACAAGTAACCAATATAATCGGCGCGTTTAGGATTGCGGGCAATATTATGCCAATGTGTTGCGACTTTTACGCCTAAATTACGCGATCCACAATGAATAGTCAGCCATCCATTTCCCTCGGCTGACTCTCCATACTCAATAAAATGGTTGCCACTGCCGAGAGTACCGAAACTTTTATAAAAGACAGCATCCTGTAGTTTTATTCTCCTGCAAAAATCCGATATGAATCGTGCATCAATTCGCTTAACATCATTGATGAGATCCGGCGCAGCAGATCTGGCTTTTCGATACTGTTGATCAAGATATCGAAAAAGTTCCTTTTCATTGAGAGAATTCTTTGCACAAATTTCATTGCCCATAGGTATTGTCTCGCGAATGCGGTGGTCCAAAAGAGCAAAGGTGTCAGGATCAACAAGTGTTGACAACTTATGCATGGTAATGGTACAACCAATGTCAACACCAACATGGTCGGGATTTACATATGTTCCAACAGGATAAGCCGTACCAACATTACAGTTATTTCCAGCATGAACATCGGGCATCTGTACAATGGGGATACCATCCATGGCTGGATGATTACATAAATCCTGTACCCACTGTTGGGCTGCAATTTCTATATTTTCAGTAAATATTTCAGCCGAAGTATGTTTGCCTTTAATTGTCATGAACCTATATGATTTGTCAAATGGATATTTTAATCTGGCTAAGAAACCATTCTGGTTGAATTTTCATAATATCCGGGATAGTAAATGTTTCTGAATCATCGAAAAGCACACGAAATGCGCTGCATATCTTTATGCCATGATTTTCTTCAAGTTGATAAAACATACCATAGTTCCATTAACTCTTCCAACCTTGCATTTTCGCATATCAGGGCTTTAACAATAGGTTTCATGTTTAATTATGGTTATATCTTTGAGACATTCGCAAAATGATTTGTGCGATTTCGTCGCGCAATGATTGTGGAGCAAGTACTTCGATCTGGTCACGGTGAAGGAGGAGTTCCTGAATAAAATCAAAGGTCGGGACAAGACACAGGCTAAAGTCTGTGTGTCCGTCTTTCGTCGCCAGTTCCTGCTGTGTCGGATGGAGAGGTAGAGAACGTAGATAGCCCGGCAATTCATTATATGTTCGAATAATAATCTTTTCAGGTTTTCCGTCTGTAACCAATATTCCATAAAAGTTGGCAAAATAGTCATTTGCCAAGAAATTGGCAGGATATACAAATTTATTATCAGTGACAAAAAGGTCTTTCAAGCGATCTAAGGAAAATATTCGCATATTTCCTTCAGGGAGTCTTCCGAGGACATACCATCGACGCTTAAACAATTTGATACAAAGCGGTTGTATGATACCGGTATATTTTTTACCGACAAAATTCTCATAAATAATCTCCAGTTCTTTGTTTTGCTGCAAAGCCTGTAATATCGGTTCGAGCCATTCTCGCCCTGACGGTATGTCCTCAAGCAGAATCTTATCGGATAGGGCAGCATTTCCCAGGAGTAGTTCCCCAAGAGAAAAACTATCCAAAGCCCATTTTGTCAGTGAGTTTTCTTCAATTGCCTCGGGATTGGCGATCTTGTAAAGATTAAGTCCGCGACCTCGACGACACTCAATATCTATTCCGAAGTGTCGGGCTATAGCCTGACAATGATTATAAAAGGTACGTTTGGAGAGAATAGTACCACTGTCATTGACAGATGAAGCATCCCACTTGTCGGAGATCTGGTCAAATGTCATTTCACCGTTGCGTTTCAGCGTGTCTATGAGCCACAGATAACGCTTTAAGAGTAATTCTACCATTCTTCAGTTTCAATTATAGATTGTACCATTTCTTTGATAGTGAATAGCGTCAGATTGTCATCGTCAGGGAAGCTTGCGGAATTAAGGTATGCGCTCTGAAATCGTTCATAATCCTGCTCATGGCATCTGTCGAAGAAAGCGAAAGTCTTTTGCCGGTCAAACTCGGACACATTGTTTAGATCGTCATAACTGACTTTGGGATTGATCAGAATCTTTTTCTGATTTCTGATTCCAAAAGCCGCCGTCGCGCTTGCTCCTTCGGCTACAATCCATTCAGGATGTTTTTCCTTAACACTCTCGCGGATAAACTCATAAAGATTTTTTCCGTACAGTACTTCGTTGGAATAGATCTCACCTAACTCGGCACATTCCACTTCATTCACTATCTCCCTTCCCATGAAAGCATTTTGCTCATCCACAGTAGGATTCTTGATTGTGAATGGACGCAGAAAAATAAGTACTTTTTCTTTCTTCATATCGTAGTTTGTTTGATTACGATGCAAAGATAAGACTTTAATCGGAAATACAATTTCCGATTAAATAAATTATCAAATTATTCAATTAATACAATCAGTTCAAATGTATCTCTCAGTTTATCATTCTTATAAAGCCCGACGATAGGAATTAATTCAGTAAATTGGTTGAAGAACTGACAAATTGTATTTAAATCGTTTATATGTAATTCATTGGATGAATTCTGATTGTAAAAAATACAGCATAGCACTTTATGCACATTTGTCGGATCAATCTCATCAAATAGGGCTTTGAACTGAGAGATGATTTCCTGAAGCCAATAGTTTCCTTTGCCGAAAATCAATATAGATTTGGCATTATCTGAAAATTCGTTTAATTCCCGTTTTGGAATCAAAAGTTGGGCATCATTAACAGAGTCCAGGATATAGCGTTTCAGCATTTTTGTGTTCATTACTGGATTTGCCATAGTTATCCGTTCCAAAATAATCAGTACATCAACTGTCGGCAAAGAATTGAATATCTCGCATCATCGCCAAAGGCGTATTTTATAGCCGTTGACAGACAACTGTTGTAACTATGTTCAAGATGATTGCGAAATAGATTGTCAATCACTTCTAAAACAACAATGTGTGTTTTTTCATCAGATGAAACAAAATCAATGGGGTTACACCAAAACAAAGCGTTGTCTTCATCATCTTCCGGAGCAAGCGTCTGTAATACATACAGCGCATCTTCCCATTTATATGACGGCTTATGGTTATTTGAAAGAGTGTTCGCTAACTCTCTTGCTCTTACAACCAAACGAGATTCCGGGTCGAGCAAAATTTGGGCTATGCAATCCTTTAATCTCTCCTCACTTTGAAGTGATGCTTCAGGAATATTGATTTCTATACTTTCGCAATGCCAGAATCTTTTATCATTGTTCTTTGATGGCAACCAATATTGATTTGAATGCGTCTTGGTCTCAGTATTAACAGTCGGTTCAATCCACGGCTCCAATGGTTCAAAATAAAAACGCAGATAAGATTCACCAGGATTGGAATTCCATAATGCTTCGTAGTTAACTACGACAACAAGTTCAACTATATCAGACAATCGATATATGGCATAACGATGTTTATCTTCCGTGCGATTAGTGTGCACCGGTTCTGCAATTCGATGCTCCCATACAAAACTCGATTTACAAAATATGGAATTAAGCCAATCCCGGGCAGTCTGAGCTATATTATACAGATTGTTGATTTTCGCTCTGTTCTCAAAATAGAATTGCAGACCTTTCTCGCCGGGATTATCCGATGAAATAACCATGCCTTTATTCTCCTTTACTGTTTCTTTAATCATGTCGTGCATAATCTTGCCGTATCAATTCGACAGCAAAGGTAGATGACCAAGTAGAAACATTCGTGCCGACTACAATCTCAGGCTTAATGTGGAAATGTCTTATTTCGGGATATGTTCATTGTAAATTTTCTCGGCGACATTTAAGATCGGACAATTTCTGCGGTCTTGCAATATTGCCGTCAAGAAGGATGCCAGTTCCCCTTTTCGACAGTATTTTTCCGGCATATCACTCATATCTATATCATAATCAATCACGTGAGAAAATTTTCCGGGAATTTCATATCCATTTTCTTCAATCATATTTGCTTTATTTCGCTTCATTTCCCGATACAGTTTACCATGGACCTGAACGAATAATGTTATCACAGGAGTATGCAATAGTTCAGGTCCAACCTTTTTGATTCTTAACTCAGAATCCCTTTCATATCGTTCCCAATCCCAAAGATAAGCACATAGAATACCAATCACAAGATCATCTTGTCCCCGATAGCGAAAATGTAAATAATTATTATTCGGACAGCTTTTGAATTGAATGAGTTGCGTAAAATCAGATGAATCAAATGCTTTAAGTTCCATACACTCATTTGCTATCATCTGTCTGCGTTTAGACTCCTGTTCATATATTTTATTGGCAAGGAGTCTTTCTTCGTTATTCCTGATATACAAACTATTTGGCATAATTACTGTCTTTTTAATTATTATGTTTTCAAGTTCTTTTAGTATTGGAGATACAAACTCTCTCCCTAAGATTTTTTTTGCCTGTATCATCAAATCATAATGAGTGATATTGATGCACTTTATCCGATTATCATTTTCTCGATTCGAATTCCATTTAATGCAAAATGACTTAAGTTCATACTCTGATAAACGAGATATAGTCAGCACTATCAGAACAACCGGATTTGCGGCATAATCCCAGTATTCATCCAGTGGATTATTGAGTATGTGATTTATTTTATTCTCGATGATTATAGATCCTTCACCATCGATAAGTATGTCTATCCGTGATAGTTTGGAAGTCGGGACTTCCGTACTTACACAATAGTTATCATTCGGCAATACTTCTGAACGACTGAGACCACTTAGTTCAAGCAACGCAGTCGTGAACGCGAACGCATATTCAGGTTCATTCCGTGGGTTCATATAATATGCATATATATTTGACCAGGCCATTTCAAATTCGGATATACCTGCTATCCGCATTAATTGTACATTTTTCTGTTCCATAATTGCACTCTATAATTCTATAATCGCAATTTCTGATAAATCTGAATAATAGGCATTCATTATCGCTCCATTGGAGAAAGTTATGCCGTTTTGGTAGATGATTCCATGGCTCATATGGATATGTCCGAAAAGATGGACTTTGAGATTGTGAAGGGATGAAAGTCTTTCAAGGATTTCCTTCGAACCATAGTTGATACTGTCGTCGAAGTCAAGGATTCCGTAGGCAGGAGAATGGGTGATAAGAATATCAGTCTCAGGGGGTATATTGGCATAGTGGCAGCTTTGGCTGTCGGTCACGCAATCACCCATGAACATCGGGACGCCGTAAAATTTCAGACCGTCAATCTCAATTCCGGAATTGCACAGGTAATGCACATTATCGTCAAGACCGTCGATGTTTGCTCCATACAGACACTCATCGTGATTGCCGCAGATGAATATCTTATGGCGATAAGAGAGGTCGCAAAACCAGTTGAGAAAGTCAATCGCCTCCTGCTCGCTACCAATCATGCAGAAATCACCGGAATGTACCACCACATCTGCATCCGGTAAATTCCGAAGCCTACGATGGCAGCCATGTGTGTCAGAGAGATGTAGGATTTTCATATACTTTATGTTTGCAAAGATAATCACAAAAAATCATTGCGTCGATATACTTTAGTGAACCAAGAATTAAGTATTATTTTAGTTTTCTTACAGGACTTTACATATCACTTAAGCAAGGAATTAAGACCGTAAAAGATCATAAACGCAATGAACCAAAATAAGCATTTGAAGAAGTTGCGCCAAAGATATAAAATAATGACAACAAGATATTTCATCAAAGGGTATACAATTCAGTGTTCCATGGATTCGGTAAGATTCAAGTATTGCCTTTGGGCAATCAAACGCATAACAAAGAGTGAGCAAATCAAATTTGCTCAACCCTTTGTTGTGATGCAGCGCCATCTATGCCTTGACTATGTCAAAGGATGGATTCGCTCCATTTTCTTTCTTAATCCCCAACTGCTTCTCAAATGCCTCAAAGATTTGAGCGGAAGTAGGCTTATTAGTACCTGTTCCAACAACTTGCACCGTGAGACCCTTGGCGAATTTCTTCCAAGGAGATTTTACTGTTACTTTCCATGTTTGTGCCATAATAACATTGTTTAGATTAAAGTTAGAAATTGAGTTGAAATGTGTATGAAATATATTATTATACACCAATTTTATTATTATTAAGTTCAGATTTCTGCAGGTTTTCCTAACAAAAAAAGAGCGACAGTCTAAACTTCTTCCTTATTTGCTTTAGCGGGTTCTGGTAAACCTTGAGTCCAAATAAGTAAAAAGCAGTCTGCGCCCTTATCGGGAACAAACCTACTTTCGACCTAATCATCTGGGACTCATTAACTAATTTACCAGATTTGCTAAAAGCCAAATAATTTGTCTAAAAGTCGTTTGAAATATGTCTTCCTATTCTGTATTTCTTTTTCTTGCCTAATTTTAGTTCTTTCCACAAAGTAAGCAATAATTATTGAAACAAGCAAGAACATATCGCAGGACTGCTTGAATAATTATAATCAAATCAACGCATATAGTCATGTCTAATTAATAATTATTGTCAAAATTAGTAGTAATTGAAGAAACATTCTATCCGATTAGATTTAAATTAGTTTTTTTGACTATGCATTGGGATGTAGATGGCGGCGGTCCATTATAAAGGGCGACAGAAATTGTTTCTCGAATATCAATAGAATCGCACTAAGGCGGTTTGTGGGATGCGAAAATGTCGAGGGGCATTTTCTGATTGGGCAATTCCGGATGTCTGTCCGGGCAGCCGAATCTGGCGCGTTCCGAGGCTTTTCTGCCGCCGAATGGGTCAGGTTGTGACGTGCCGGCTGTCTTCCGGCGACGTTGCAGTGAGGGTATGGGATACGGTTTCAGACGGGGTCTGAAAAGGTTTATGTCAAGGGGTGTCATCGAGTGTCTCGAACTCGGAATGTAGCGTGACCGTCTGAACGGCATGGTCTCGATAAGACAGGTCTGAGCCCTGTCGATCTGGA